>NPID01000147.1_pt1 | contig 137725 bp, 134 predicted proteins | sample 8637491 | NCBI WGS metagenome assembly NPID01 (sample SAMN07420843, study PRJNA396082) | bioreactor metagenome | isolation source: sample BA6 brine-fed electro-methanogenic bioreactor BA | place: Japan: Kochi | collected 2016-06-14
AAATTTTTCTCATCGATGACCCCCGTTGCAATCGCGAGGGGGTAGATTACGGAAAACCGATAAACGACTACAATGACGCAGGTCATTGTAATCAATGATAATTTTATTCCCAGGACTTCCGGTGCCAGATGATGGGGGCGGAGTGCCGCGCCAGGATAACCGTCTCCCGCCCGCCGCGCCAGGGCCCGCCGCAGCCCCATGGACGCCGTTTCACCGGAATCGATGGGGCAACTTTTAACATACCGGAAACAAAAGACTTGTTGCGGCGCAACAATCTCTCTGCTAAGCTGATTTCCAGTTGAGCTGATTTGCTCTCCCCCCAACTGCCAGAGGATTGCCCCCATGTACCAGGACCTGTTCAACAGCTGGACCGTCAACGCCGAAAAGATGTTCGCCCCTTCCCGCAAGATGGCCGACCTGACCATCGCCAGCACCGAGAAGCTGTTCGCCCTGCAGATGGCCCTGACCCAGGGTTACTTCGAGCTGGGCATGAAGCAGCTGAAGTCCATGCTGGAAGTGAAGGACGCCGAGAGCCTGAAGTCCTTCGTCAGCCTGCAGGCCGAGGTCGCCAAGAACGTCAGCGAGAAGGTGATGGCCGACGCCAAGGCCGTGGCCGACCTGAACGCCGAAGTGGGCGCCGAGGTCCAGAAGCTGACCCAGGAGAGCCTGCAGTCGGTGGTGGCTCCCAAGGCCAGGAAGGCGGCCTGATCATTCCAGCCTGACAACGCCAGTGAAAGCCGCCGGACCCGATCGGGTCCGGCGGCTTTTTCATTTCTCTCTCAGCGCTGCGGCTGGCCGGGCGCCATGCCCGGCACCATCTGCATCGGGTTGACCTGCTGCATCTGCCGGCTGCCCTGCAGGACCGCCTCCGCCATGTGGTCGACGCTCGCCCGCATCCCCTTCACGTCGGCGCTCAGCTCGGCCACCTGCCCGGTCATGCGTTCCATGTGATCGCTCATGTCCGCCATGATCTTGACCATCGCCAGGAACGCCACCCCGGCCACGGCCGTGAGGACCCACACCGCCACTCTATTGCCCATCCCGCGCCTCCCTGAACGCCCGCAGTCCCACTGGGAGATTAGCCCAGCACCCGGCTCCTGGCGACCACACGGGGCGCGACGCCCCGGCGCACGGATAGCTCCGCCGCACGCCCCGGGCACGTTACACTGGCCGGCATGAACCGCATCGGCACCGGCAACGTGATCCTGGCCTGGATAGTGATTCTCGGCCTGCTCACCTGGGGCTTCTCCGCGCTCCTGGACTACCAGCGCAATCCCAACCGCGCTCTGGCCACGCACACCGACGGCAGTATGAAAGAGGTGGTGCTGAAACGGAACCGCGACGGCCATTACGTGGCCGATGGCGCCATCAACGGGCATACGGTGACGCTGCTGGTGGACACCGGCGCCACCACCGTCACCCTCCCCGGCGCGCTGGCGGCGCGGCTGGGCCTGGCGCGCGGCGCGCCCCTGCGGGCCCAGACCGCCAACGGCACCGCCACCGTCTACGCCACCACCCTGGCCAGCGTCGCCCTGGGCGGCATCGTGCTCCATGACGTGCGCGCCAACATCAGCCCGGGCATGACCGGCGAGGAGGCGCTGCTGGGCATGAGCTTCCTGCGCGGGCTGGAACTGATCCAGCGCGACGGCACGCTGCGAATCCGGCAGTAGGGCTGGTCAAAACGGCTCGTCAGCCGAATTCGCCGGTGCGGAGAGAAGAAGCTTTCTCTCGCCAAGAGGCCCGGAACGCCAAGGAGCCAACCATTCTCTTCCAGCCGATCAACGATCCGGGCGATCCCCTGCCGGATGAGCACCTCATCGAATTTGAGACCTCGGTACTCGACTTCCCTTGGCGTTCTTGGCGAGAGCCAAAAGGATTTCCTCCCGGAATGGCACAACCCGGGAAATGTGCCTCGCCGCCACTACTGTCCATGCGCATCATGCACATGGCGCTCGTCATGAGCGAAACATCCACCCACGGATTCTGCGGACGAACCGAAAAAAAGGCCGGGGGTCGCCCCCCGGCCTCTCATGCGCGCAAGGCCGACGGCCTCAGTCGCGGCCGCCGCCCAGCAGGGCCGGCACCTCGCGCCGCGGGCGGGCGTTGAAGCGCTCGGCCGCCGGGCGGCCGCCGCGGGGCTTGCCCGCGCCGTTGCCGCCGCCGTTGCCGGAACGGTTGCCGCCCTGGCGCTGACCGCCTTCGCCGGCGGCGCCGCTACGGGCCGCCCGCGCCTCTTCCTGGGAGCGGCCGTCCCCGCGCCGGCCACGACCGGCGCCCGCCTCCTGGCGCGGGGCGCGACCACGGCCATTGCCGTTGCCGTTGCCATTGCCATTGCGTCCGCCACCGGCCGGCCGGCCGCCGCGCCCGTTCCGACCCTGGAGGATGGGCTCCGCCTTGATGCTGGGATCGGGCTTGAAGCCCTCGATGATCTCCTTCGGGATCTCGCGCTTCAGCAGCCGCTCGATGTCGCGCAGGAAGGCGTGCTCGTCCACGCACACCAGGGAGACCGCCTCGCCCTCGTTGCCGGCACGGCCGGTGCGGCCGATGCGGTGCACGTAGTCCTCGGGCACGTTGGGCAGCTCGAAGTTCACCACGTGGGGCAGCTGGTCGATATCCAGGCCGCGGGCGGCGATGTCGGTGGCCACCAGCACCCGCACCGCGTTGCGCTTGAAGTCCGCCAGCGCCTTGGTGCGCGCCCCCTGGCTCTTGTTGCCGTGGATCGCCGCGGCGGTGATGCCGTCGCGCCCCAGCTGCTCGGCCAGGCGGTTGGCGCCGTGCTTGGTGCGGGTGAACACCAGCACCTGGCGCCAGTTGTTGGAACCGATGAGGAAGGAGAGCAGCTCGCGCTTGCGCTTGGCGTCCACCGGGTGCACCCGCTGCGAGACCCGCTCGGCGGTGGTGTTGCGCCGGGCCACCTCGATGAGCGCCGGGTTGTCCAGCAGGTCGTCGGCGAGGGTGCGGATCTCCTCGGAGTAGGTGGCCGAGAAGAGCAGGTTCTGCCGCTTCTTCGGCAGCAGGGCGAGGATCTTGCGGATATCGCGGATGAAGCCCATGTCGAGCATGCGGTCCGCCTCGTCCAGCACCAGGATCTCCACCTGGGAGAGGTCCAGGGTGCGCTGGCTCACGTGGTCCAGCAGCCGGCCGGGGGTGGCCACCAGGATGTCGACGCCGCGGCGCAGGGCCGCGATCTGGGGGTTGATGCTCACCCCGCCGAAGATCACCGCCGACTTCAGCGGCACGTGCCGGCCGTAGGTCTGCACGCTCTCGGCCACCTGGGCGGCCAGCTCGCGGGTGGGGGTGAGAATCAGGGCGCGCACGGCGCGCCGCCCGCCACCGGGCACGGTGGCGTGGAGCCGGTGCAGCAGGGGCAGGGTGAAGCCGGCGGTCTTGCCGGTCCCGGTCTGCGCGCCCGCCATGATGTCCCGGCCCTCGAGGATCACGGGAATGGCCTGGCGCTGCACGGGGGTGGGCTCGGTGTAGCCCTTTTCGGTAACGGCGCGGGTGACTTCGGCCGACAGGCCGAGGGAACTGAAAGGCATAAGAGTTGAAGCTCCTGGTAAAGCCTGCCGGGAATGCGTCCCGGGCCGGCCCAGGCGAAAATCGATAGGTTTGGGGTGGTTCGAGGCAGATCGGAAGTGGATTACCGCGACAACCTGGCGCAGGCCGGAGTGCGCCGGATGCCGCACTATAACAGAACCCGACCGTCAACGTGTGTTTATTTACGCCAGCGCGGCGGAATCACCCCGGCGCACCCCGGCCACATCAACGCGCCCGCGCCGCGCTCCAGCGCGGGCGGGCCAGCTGTCGCTCCACGGCCCGGCCGGCCCGGTCCAGGGCGCGGCTGATGGCCCGGTGGAGGTCCGCCTCCCGGTCCTCGATCACCACTTCGGCCTGTCCCTTGATCCGCACCCGCACCCGGCAACACAGGTCCGGCCCGCCGCGGGAACCGTTGCGATCCTCCAGCCTCACGCTGACGCCCCGCACCCGCGTCCCGTGGCGGGTCAGGGCCAGCCGCACCCGCCGCTCCACCTGCTCACGCAGGGGCTCCGTCAGGGCGAATCCCAGGGCCTGGATATCGATATGCATCCCATTCGCCTCCTCCGCCGGACGATGGATGTGAGACTAAGTTCCGCTAACGCTTCGGATAAGTCGATTAACATCGGACAAAGCATCGGAAAAACCGAGGAACGAACCTTGGCCGCACAGGCTCTCTTACTTTGCGGCCAGCGCGATACGGGACCCATCGGGAGGGGGAGATGTTCCAGCTCAACCTGAAGCACCTGCGCTACTTCTGGGTGGTGGCCTCCCTCGGCACCATCGCCCGCGCCTCCGAGCGCCTCCACCTCACCCCCCAGACCATCAGCGGCCAGCTGCGTCTGCTGGAGGAGCGCATCGGCACGCAATTGTTCGAGAAGTCCGGCCGCAACCTGGTCCTCACCGAGACCGGACGCCTGGTCTTCTCCTACGCCGACGAGATGTTCCGGCTCGGGACCGAGTTGCAGGACCTCATCGAGGGCCGGCCCCTGGAGCGGGGGCTGGTCTTCAACGTGGGGGTGGCCATGGTGGTGCCCAAGCTGCTCGCCTACCGGGTACTGGAGCCGGCGATGCAGATGCCGGAGAAGGTGCGGCTGGTCTGTCACGAGGCGCCCCTGGTGGACCTGCTGGCCGACCTCTCGGTGCACCGGCTGGACCTGGTGCTGGCCGACGCCCCGGTCAGCCCGACACTCAACATCCGCGCCTACAACCACCTGCTCGGCGAATCGGGCAGCACCTTCTTCGCCCGGGGCGAACAGGCACGGCACTACCGCAAGGGGTTTCCGCGCTCCCTGGACGGCGCCCCCGTGCTGATGCCCACCGCCAGCAGCGCCCTGCGCCGTTCCCTGGAACAGTGGTTCGAGCATGAGGGGATCCGCCCCCGGGTGGCGGCGGAGTTCGAGGACCGCGCCCTGATGAAGGCCTTCGGCGAGGCGGGCATCGGCGTCTTCACCTCGCCGGCCGCCATGGAGGCGGACGTGCTGGCCAAGTACGGCGTCGAGGTCATCGGGCGCACGGACGCGGTGCAGGAGCGCTACTACGCCATCTCCGCGGAACGCCGCATCAAGCACCCGGCGGTGGCCGCCATCACCGCATCCGCCCGCACCGATCTCTTCACCTGAACGGCCGCGGGCCACGCCCCGCGCCGCCGCCAGGGGCGGGCCGCGCGCCTGGCGGCGGGCGGTTTCCGGCCCGTAGACAGTTCGAAATAATCGAACTGTCAGCGACAACAATGCGAATTCTCCGCAGCTTCCAATCTCGTCTATAGTCGAATCAGGGCACACGCCGTGCCCGCCGAGGCGACACTGGAGGAGGCACCATGATACTGCTGCTCACCACCCTCTCGGGGCTGGCCACCCGCTGGCTGCCGGCCGTTGTGGCCGGCCGCGGCGAGCGCCCCGGTCCGGCCCTGCAGCCGTTGCCCGTGCGGATCCGCACCCGCCCCGGCCGCCGCCGGGATGCGCCGTGACCCCGCCCGCTCCCCTCTCCCGCGGCTTCCGCCCGGCCACCGCCCTGCTGGCGGCGGCGGTGCTGTGGTGGATCCTGGCCGGCGGCAGCGCGTCCTCCTGGGCAATCGGTGTCCCGGCGGTGGTGCTGGCCGCCTGGTCCGCCCGCCGGCTGGGGACGGGGTCGGCCCTGTCCCTGACCGGCCTGCTGCGCTTTCTGCCCTTCTTCGCCTGGGAGTCGCTGCGCGGCGGCGTGGACGTGGCGCGGCGCACCCTGGGGCCGCGGCTGCGCATCGCGCCGGGCTTCCTCGACTACCGCACGGCGCTGCCCGAGGGCGCGCCGCGCCGTTTCTTCGCCACCTGCGTGAGCCTGCTGCCGGGCACCCTGGCGGCGGAGATCGAGGGCGACACCCTCGCCGTCCACCAGCTCGACGCCGGCGGCGACAGCCAGGCCGAGCTGGCCCGTCTGGAGCGGGCCGTGGCGGGCCTGTTCGGCCTGCCGGGAGCGCGCCCCCATGGCTGAATTCCTGGGTCTCGCCGCCACCCTGCTGCTGGTGACCGTCGCCCTGGGGCTGATCCGGGTGCTGAAGGGCCCCGCCGCCGGCGACCGGCTGCTGGCCGTCCAGCTGCTGGGCACGGCCGGCGTGGGCTTCCTGCTGCTCCTGGCGCCCCTGCTCGGCCAGCCGGCCCTGGTGGACGTGGCGCTGGTGCTGGCCCTGCTGGCGGTGGTGGCGGTGGCGGCCTTCACCCGCGGCGGCCCGGAGGCGGACCATGACTGACCTGCTCACCCTCCTCCTCGTCGGGGCCGGACTGCTGTTCTACCTGGCCGGCAGCATCGGGCTGCTGCGCCTGCCGGACCTCTACACCCGCCTGCACGCGCTGACCAAGGCGGACAACCTGGGGCTGGGCCTGCTGGTGGCGGGGCTGGCGCTGCAGGCGGATAGTCCGGCGGCGGTGCTCAAGCTGGCGCTGGTCTGGCTGCTGGTGCTCGCCGCCAGCGGCACCGGCGCCCACCTCATCGCCCGGCGCGCGCGCCGCGGGGAGGACCGGCCGTGAGCGGACCGCCCGGACTCCTGCTCGACGGCCTGCTGGCGCTGCTCCTGCTGGGGCTGGCGGCGGCCGTGATCAGCAGCCGCGAGCCGCTGCGCGGGGTGATCCTGTTCATCGCCTTCGGCCTCCTGCTGGCACTGGTGTGGGCGCGCCTCGGCGCCCCCGACGTGGCCCTGGCGGAGGCGGCCATCGGCGCGGGGCTGAGCGGCGCCCTGCTGCTGGCCGCCGCCCGCGACGAACGCGACGAACGCGGCGACGCAGCGCAACCGGGCGCCGACCGGCCGGTGACGATACTCCTGGCCCTGCTCGCCGCCGGCTTCGGGCTGGTGCTGGCCTGGGCGCTGGCCGCCAGCCTGCCGGCCGCCGACCCGGTGCGCCTGGCCGGCGCCGTGGCGGAGCAGCTGCCCCGGAGCGGCGTCACCAACCCGGTGACCGCCGTGCTGCTCAACTTCCGCGCCTACGACACCCTGCTGGAGCTGGCGGTGCTGCTGGCCGCGCTGCTCGGCATCAACGCCCTCGGCGCCGGGCGCCCCGCCTACGGCCCCGCCCCCGCCCTGCTCTCCGGGCTGGCCGGCTGGCTGGTTCCGCTGCTGCTGCTCACCGGCGCCTACCTGCTCTGGGCCGGCGCCCACGCCCCGGGCGGCGCCTTCCAGGCCGGCGCCCTGGTGGCCGCCGCGGGGGTGTTGCTGCGCCTTGCGGGCGTGCGGGCCGCGGGACTGCCCGCCGGCCTGCCGCTGCGCCTGGCCGCGGCGGGCGGCGTGGGGCTGTTCCTGGCGGTGGGCCTCGCGGTGACCCTGGCCGGGAACGCCTTCCTGCAGTACCCGGCGGCGGCGGCCGGGCTGCTCATCCTCCTCATCGAGAGCGCGGCGGTAACGGCCATCGCCGCGGCCCTGGTGATCGCCTTCCTGGGCGGAGAGCCCGAACCCTGGTCACCGTCCACGGACCGTTCCCGGCCTGGGGAGGCCTGATATGCCCACCCCCCAGATCATCTACCTCCTCAGCGGCTGCGCCCTGGCGGCCCTGGGCCTGTTCGGCGCCCTGGCCCACGCGGCGCTCCTGCGCCGGGTGATGGCGCTCAACATCCTCGGCGGCGGGATCTTCCTGCTGCTCATCGCCACCGCCTGGAACGGTCCCGGCGCAGCCGCCGACCCGGTGCCCCACGCGCTGGTGCTCACCGGCATCGTGGTGGCGGTGAGCGCCACCGCCTTCGCCCTGGCCCTCGGCCGGCGCCTGCGGGCGACCCGCGATGAGTAACCTCCTCGCCGGGATCGTGGCCCTGCCCCTGACCGCCGCCCTGCCGGCGCTGGTATGGCCCGTGGCCGGCCGGCCGCTGGCGCTGGCCGCCGCCGGCCTGACCCTCGCCGCCACCCTCCTGCTGCTGGGAGAGGTGGCCGCCGCCGGCACGGTGACGCTGGTGCCCGGGGGCTGGACGGCCGGGCTCGGCATCGTCCTGCGGGCCGACGGGCTCTCCGCGACGCTGCTCGCCATGACCGCCGCGGTGGCCCTGGCCGCCACCCTCTACGCCGGGCGCTACTTCGCCGGCCATCCCGCCGGACGCCACTTCTGGCCCCTGTGGCTGCTCCTGCTCACCGCCCTCAACGCCCTGTTCCTGGCCGCGGATCTCTTCAACCTCTACGTGACCCTGGAGCTGCTGGGGCTCGCCGCGGTGGCGCTCGCCACCCTGGCCGGCACGCGGGCGGCGCTGGAGGCGGCGCTGCGCTACCTGCTGGTGGGCCTGCTGGGCTCCATGGCCTACCTGGCGGGCGTGGCCCTGCTCTATGCCGCCTATGGCCGCCTCGACCTGGCCGGGGTGGCCGCCGCCATCGGCCCGGACCCGGCGGCCGCGGCGGCGCTGGCGCTGATGTTCGCCGGGCTGCTGCTCAAGACTGCCGCCTTCCCGCTCCACTTCTGGCTGCCGCCGGCCCACGGCAGCGCCCCGGCCCCCGTCAGCGCGGCCCTCTCGGCGCTGGTGGTGAAGGCGGCCTTCTACCTGCTGCTGCGCCTGTGGCTGGACCTCTTCGCCCCGGTGGCGGGCGCCGGGGTGGCGACGCTGCTCGGCGCACTCGGCGCCGCGGCGGTGCTGTGGGGATCCTGGCAGGCCCTGCGCGCACCCCGGCTGAAGCTGCTGGCGGCCTACTCCACCGTGGCCCAGGTGGGCTACCTGCTGCTGTTCTTCCCGCTGCTCGCGGTCCTGCCCCCCGGGCCGGCGCGGGAGGCGGCCTTCGGCGGGCTGGTGCTGCTGGCCCTCAGCCACGGCTTCGCCAAGGCCGGCTTCTTCCTCGCCGCCGGGGTGGTGCAGCGGCACGCCGGCCACGACCGCATCGCCGAACTGGACGGCACGGTGCAGCGCCTGCCGGTGACCAGCTTCACCCTGGCGCTCGCCGGGGTGGCCCTCATCGGCCTGCCGCCGAGCGGCACCTTCCTGGCCAAGTGGCAGCTGCTTTCCGGCGTCATCGGCGCCGGGCTCTGGTGGCCGGTGGCGGTGGTGGCCGTCGGCACCCTGCTGGCGGGCGCCTATGTCTTCCGCCTCCTCGGCCACCTGTTCGGCAACGCCGTGCAGCCCGCCGGGCGGCGCCTGGCGGGGGCGGGCGAGGAACTGCCGCCGCTGCTGCTGGCGCTGGCGGCCGCCGTGGCACTGGGGCTGTTCGCCGCGCCGCTGTGGGAGCTGCTCGCCCCCCTCCCCGCCCCGGGGCTGCGGCCATGACCCTGCAGACCACCCTGCCCGCCCTCATCGTCCTCAGCTCCCTGCTGCCGGGGCTGGTGATCTTCCTCCTGCGCGAGGAGGCCCACCGCCTGCGCACCGTGCTCAACCTGGCCGGCGCGGTGCTCAAGCTGGCGCTGGTGGGGGTGATGATGTGGGGGGTGTTCCAAGGCGCGGCCTACGAGAGCCGCTGGACCCTGGCCCCGGGGCTCGACCTGGTGCTCCATGCCGACGCCCTCTCGGTGCTGTTCGTCACCCTCTCCACGGTGCTGTGGCTGGTGACCACCCTCTACGCCATCGGCTACCTGGAGCACTCGCCCCACCGCAGCCGCTTCTTCGGCTTCTTCAGCCTCTGCGTCTCGGCCACGGTGGGCCTGGCCCTGGCGGGCAACCTGTTCACCTTCCTGGTCTTCTACGAAGTGCTGACGCTGGCCACCTACCCCCTGGTGGCCCATCGCGGCACCCCCGAGGCCACCCGCGGGGCGCGCATCTACCTGGCCTACACCCTCGCCGGCGGCACCGCCCTGCTGGTGGGCACCGTCTGGCTGCGGACGGTGGCCGGGCCGCTGGAGTTCGTGGAGGGCGGACTGCTCGATGCCCTGCCCCCCGGACTGCACCCGGAGCTGCGGCTCATCTTCGTGCTGCTCATCGCCGGGCTGGGGGTGAAGGCGGCGCTGGTGCCGCTGCACGGCTGGCTGCCCCAGGCCATGGTGGCGCCGGCGCCGGTGAGCGCCCTGCTGCACGCGGTGGCGGTGGTGAAGGCGGGGGCCTTCGGCATCGTGCGGGTGGTGTACGACGTCTACGGGGTGGAGTTCGCCCACCAGCTGGGCCTGCTCGCCCCCCTCGGGGCGCTGGCGGCGCTCACCATCGTCTACGGCTCCGTGCGGGCGCTCACCCAGGACAGCCTGAAGAAGCGGCTGGCCTGGTCCACCGTCAGCCAGGTCTCCTACATCGCGCTGGGCGCCGCCATCCTCGGCCCGCTCGCCACCATCGGCGGGGTGGTGCACCTGGTGCACCAGGGGCTGATGAAGATCACGCTGTTCTTCGCCGCCGGCAACTACGCCGAAACCCTCGGCATCCACCACGTAAGCGAGATGAACGGCGTGGGCCGGCGCATGCCCGGCACCACGCTCGCCTTCACCGTCGGGGCGCTCGGCATGATCGGCATCCCGCCGGTGGCCGGCTTCGTGAGCAAGTGGTACCTGGGCCTCGGCGCGGTGGAGGCCGGCGCCGCGGCGTGGGTGCTGCCGGTGCTGGCGGCGAGCAGCCTGCTCAACGCCGCCTACTTCCTGCCCATCCTCCATCGCGCCTGGTTCCGGCCCGCCCCCGCCGCCTGGCCGGAGGAGCATATACCCGCCCGCCGCCTGGAGACCGTCGGCCTGCTGCTCTGGCCGCCGGTCGTCACCGCGCTGCTGGCGCTCGGCGCGGGGCTGCTGGCCGCCACCCCCTTCAGCCCGCTCGACTGGGCCCGCCTCATCACCGCCCGGGAGTACGCTCCATGACCGCGACGCTCCTCCTCGCCTGGCTGGTCCCCTGGCTGGCCATCCCCTGGGCCCGCGGCCGCGGCGGCCCGGTGCCGGCGGCGGCCCTGCCGGCGCTGGCCGCGGCGCTGCTGCTGCCGGCGGACGCGGCTCTGGACCTGCCCTGGCTGCTGCTGGGCGTGAGCCTCGGCCTCGACCCCGGCGGCCGGATCCTGCTCCTCGCCGGGGCCCTGGTGTGGCTTGCGGCGGCGGCGATGGCCCGCGACACCCTGTCCGGACCCCGTGCCGGCCGCTTCCGGACCTTCTTCCTCCTGGCCATGGGCGGCAACTTCCTGCTGCTCCTGGCCCAGGACGCCCTCACCTTCTACCTGGGCTACGCGGTGATGGGGCTCTCCGCCTACGGGCTGGTGGCCCACCGACCCGGGGCGCGCCGGGCCGCGCGGGTCTACCTGGCCTGGACCCTGGTGGGGGAGGTGGCGCTGTTCACCGCGCTGGTGCTGCTGGCCGCCGGCGCCGGCGGATTCGACTTCGCCACCCTCCGCTCCGGCGCGCCGGGCCCGGCCGCCCTGGTCCTGCTGCTGCTCGCGATCGGCATCAAGCTGGCCGCCCCCGGGCTGCACCACTGGATGCCGCTCGCCTATCCCGCCGCCCCGGCCGCGGGCGCGGCGGCGCTNNGGGACGATGATCAACGCCGGCGTGCTGGGCCTGCTGCGCTTCCTGCCCCTGGGTGGAGCGACCCTTGCCGGCTGGGGCACGGCGCTGGTGGCGGTGGGCCTGGCGGCCGCCTTCTACGGCGTGGCCGCGGGCCTCCTGCAGCGGCGGCCCGGGGTGGTGCTCGCCTACTCCAGCATGAGCCAGATGGGCGTGCTCACCACGGCGCTGGGACTGGCGCTGGCCGAGCCCGCCGCCGCGGCGCCGCTGGCGGCGGCCGTCACCCTCTACGCCGCCCACCACGGGCTGGCCAAGGGCGGGCTGTTCCTCGGCCTCGGGCTGCGCCGGCGGGGCGTCCCCTGGACGCTGCCGGGGCTGGCCCTGCTGGCCCTGGCCCTGGCGGGTGCGCCCCTGACCAGCGGGGCCGCTGCCAAGGCGGTGCTGAAAGAGGCGCTGCCGCCGGAGTGGAGCGGCCTGGTCCTGGTACTGGCCCTGGGCAGCGTCGCCACCACCCTGCTCATGGTCCGCTTCCTGTGGCTGGTGCGCCGCCCCCCGGCGGTCCGCCGGACGGCGCCGCCCCTGGCCTGCAGCGCCTGGGCGGCGCTGCTCGGACTGGTGGCCCTGTTCCCCCTCCTGGCGGGCACCTGGGGCGCCAGTCTCTCCGCCGCCGGCAGCCTCGCGCTCGGACTGGGGCTCGCCGCCCTGGCGCTGCGGGTCGCGGCCGGCCGACGCCTGCCGCGGATCCTGCGTCTCCCGCCCGGCGACCTGCCCGAGCTCGCGCTGCGCGCCCTGGTCCGGCTGCCCGCCCCGCGGTTGCCGGGACCGCCAATCAGCGGAGCGGGCTTGAGGGCGGCGGGAAAGTGGCTCATCGTCCAGGAGACCGGGCCGGGGTTGCGGCGCTGGCCGGTGGCCGGCGCCCTGTGGCTGGCCCTGGGCGGCCTGCTGCTGTGGCTGGCCGCGGGCGGCTGAATCTTTGTCAACCTGCACTGGGAGCAACGAGCATGCAACGTTTCAAGAACATCCTGCTGCTGGCTCATGGCGACGCTGACCCGGCACCGGTGCTGCAGCGCGCCGCCCGTCTGGCCCAGGCGAACGAGGCCCGGCTCACGGTGATGGACGTGATCGCGCCCATCGACGACGCCCGCCGGCTGGAGGAGCGCCTCGGCCTCGACCTGACCGCCACGGTGCGCGACCGCCGCCTGGATGCGCTGCACCGGCTCACCGCGCCGTGGGCGGACAACGGCGTGCTAATCCACACCAAGGTGGCGACGGGCACCCCCTTCATCGAGGTCGTCCGCGCGGTGCGGAACAACGGCTTCGACCTGCTGATGAAGGCCGCCGAGCCCCCGGCCGGGACGCTGCAGCGGCTGTTCGGCAGTCTCGATCTGCACCTGCTGCGCAAGTGTCCGTGCCCGGTCTGGATCGACCGGCCCGGCATGCGGGAGAGCTACCGGGGCGTGCTGGCCGCGGTGGATCCGGCCGGTGACGCCGACCCGGCGCTCGACCGCACGATTCTCCAGCTCGCCACCTCCCTGGGTCGACGCGAGGATGCGGCGGTACACGTGGTGCACGCCTGGGATCTGCCCGGAGAGTCGATGCTGCGCGACGGCATGGCGCGGATTCCGCTGGCGGAACTGGAGCGCCAGCTCACGATCATCCGCGAACACCACGAGGCGCTGGTGGAGAGCCTGGTCGCCCCCTTCGGCATGGACCGGAACAGCCCTGCCGTCCACGTGGCCAAGGGGCGCCCGGCGGATGTCATCGCCCGAATCGCCGGGGAGACCGGGGCGGACCTCATCGTCATGGGCACCGTGGGCCGGACCGGCATCCCCGGCCTGATCATGGGCAACACGGCGGAGGAGATCCTGCAGACCACCCAGCTGCCGGTGCTGGCGGTGAAGCCGGCGGGCTTTATCTCGCCCATCGCCCCCGACTGAGTCCGGGCGGAGACACCCCGCGGGCATCTCCGTCCAGGGCGAGCCAGCCCCACAGGAACGCCAGCGCCGGCATCTGCACGGCGTTGACGGCCATGATCTAGCCCGCCGGGGTGCCGTCGACGCCGCCGAGCACGACGTCGAACCCGGCCGCGAGCTCCGCGCCGGGGCCGCCGCCCGGGGCGAACTCCGCCAGGACCAGGCCGCGCCGCTCCGCGGGGATGCGGTTGAAGAGAAAATCCCCGGCGTTGCCCGGCTCGCCCTGGATGTAGATCTGGGTCACGAAGGGCTCCTCCCACTCGCTGAACACCGCCATGTGGATGTGGGGCGTGCGCCCCGGGTAGGGCACCGGGCGGATGGTGCGGAAGCGGTAGCGGCCGTCGGCGCCGGTGCGGGCCTGGCCGTGGCCCTGGAAGCCGGGGTCCGGCGGTGAGCCGCCGCGCTCGCGCGGATGCCGGTAGCGGCCGTTGGCGTCGCACTGCCATATCTCCACCCGCACCCCCGCGATGGGCCGGCCGTTCACATCGAGCACGCGGCCGCCGAGGTCGGTGATGCGGCCCCGCGCCACGCCCGCGTGCCCGGCCACGCGGGTGAGATCGTTGTCATCGTCCAGCGGCAGCTCGACCGGGTAGAAGGGCCCGGCCGTCTGCGCCGGGGTGGGCTCCAGCAGCCGGGCGGCCAGCGCCGGACCCGCCACCAGCAGCCCCGCCAGGCCGGCCACCAGCCGCCGCCGGTGGTGATTGGTTGCCATCGCCCCGTCCTCCCGCTCGAGTCGCCTTGCCGTGTAGTGGTTAGAGGGGCGCTGCCGGATCATGTTCCCCCGGCGCCAATAGCCGGTGCCGGTGCACAGGGGAGGGGGCCTGCCCGCACCACGACTCATCCCCCCGGCAGCAACGCCCGCAGGCCCAGGAACACCAACCCGCTGGCGGTCATGCCGGCGGCGAACAGGCGCCGGTGGCCGTAGCGCCGCGCCATGGGGATGAGCTCATGGACGGAGACGAAGATCATCGCCCCCGCGGCGAAGCCCATGAAGACGGGCACGAGTCCCGGCCGGAACCCCACCGCCAGCAGACCCGCCACCGCGCCCACCGGCTCCGCCAGCGCCGAGACGAGGGCGGCACGGTAGAGCAGGCGGCGCCGGCCGAGCATGATGGCGGGGACCGCCATGGCGAACTCCTCGGGAATGTTGTGCAGGGCGATGGCCAGCGCCAGGAGGAGACCGAGCCGGGGCGCGGCCAGATAGGCGTTGGCCATGGCGAAGCCTTCGGGCAGGTCGTGGAGGATCAGGCCCAGGATGACAAGGTAGGCGCTGCGCAGAAGGGCGGGATCGAACATGCCGCCCTCCTCCACCAGGTGGGTATGGGGGATGAGCGCATGCAGCAGGGCGAACGCCCCGGCTCCCAGCCCCGCCACCAGCAGCACATCCACGTAGCCCGACAGGGCCGCGGCCTCCGGCACCAGTTCGAAGACGGAGACCAGCAGCATGATGCCGGCGGAGAAGCCAATCCCTCCAGCCACCCACCCCGGGTGCCGCTCCAGCCGCAGCGCCAGCGCCACACCCACCACGGTAGTGCCGCCGGAGAGCAGCGCCAGCCCGAGGATGGCGAGGGTGGTGCCAGGCTCAGTCTCCATCCCCGCTCCGGGCCCGGTCACCGACCGGCGGCACGGGCCGCCCTAGGGCAGCCCGGCCGTGCCGTTTCCCTGTCCGTTCCACGGCCCACCATGGGTAGGTAAGCACTTGCTTACAGCGCCTCGAAGGCCGCCGCCATCCGCCGCCGCAGCGCCGCATCCGGCAGCGCGCCGCGGAGCGCTCCCATGTTCTCCTCCATGTGGGCCACCTGGGAGGTGGCGGGGATGGCGACGGTGACCGCGGGGTGGGAGACGATGAACTTGAGGAACAACTGGGCCCAGTTGACGCAGCCGATCTCCGCCGCCCAGTCCGGCAACGGCCGGCCGTGCACGGCCCGGAACAGGCGCCCGCCCTGGAACGGCCGGTTGATGATGACGGCGATGCCCCGCTCGGCGGCCAGCGGCAGCAGCCGCGCCTCCGCCTCCCGGTCGGCGATGTTGTAGGTGACCTGCACGAAGTCGAGCGGCTCGGTGCGCAGCAGCCGTTCCAGCTCGGCGTGGCGACGGCCGTGGGAGGTGGTCACGCCCAGGTAGCGGATCCGCCCCTCGGCCTTCCACTCCTTCAGGACCGGCAGGTGCGTCTCCCGGTCGAGCAGGTTGTGAACCTGCATCAGGTCAAGACGCGCCACCCCCCACAGCCCGCGGGATCGCTCCATCTGGCGGCTGCCCGCCGCGCGGCCCCGGGTCCAGACCTTGGTGGCGCTGAACAGCGCGTCGGCTTCGGGAATGCGCTTCAGGCAGTAGCCGAGCGTGGCCTCGGCGCGGCCGTACATGGGCGAGGAGTCGATGAGCGCCCCGCCGCGGGCGAAGAAGGTGCGCAGGATCGCCACCCGGGTGGCCAGCTCGGCGGTATCGGAACCCACGTCGAAGGTGATCCAGGTGCCCATGCCGATGACCGGCAGGGTCTCGCCGCTGGCCGGGATGGGCCTGGTGATGATCGGTCCCGGGCCGGCGGCAAGCCCCGGGCCGAGCCACAGCGCCGCGCCCAGTCCGCCGAGCCGGGCCAGGAACGCCCGCCGGCCCGGAGTGCGAGGTTTCCGCTCCATGACGCGCCTCCGCGGGATCAGATGCCCAGCACCTCGCCCGACCCGGAGAGATCGATGTGGTGGGCGGCGGGCTCTGGCGGCAGCCCGGGCATGGTGACGATATCGCCGGTGAGCGCCAGCAGGTAGCCGGCCCCGGCCGCCGCCCGCACCGACTCCACCGGCAGCTCGAAGCCCTCCGCCTCCGGCCGGCCCGCCTGGCGCGGGTCCCCGGACAGGGTCAGGTGGGGCTTGGCGATGCACACCGGCAGCCGATCGAGGCCGAGGCAGCGGATCCGCTCCAGGTCCCGGCGGGCGGTACGGCTGAAGTCGAGCCCGCCGGCGCCGTAGATGGTGCGCGCCACCGCCCCGATCTTCGCCTCCGGGCTCTCCTCCAGCCCGTAGAGAAAGCGTGGCGGAGGCATTGGCCGATCCGCAGCGGCCACCACCGCGTCCGCCAGCGCCCCGGCCCCCGCCCCGCCCTCGGTGAAGCTGGTGCAGCGCGCCACCGCCAGGCCGCGACCGGCACAGCCCCACTCGATGGCGCGCAGATCGGCCTCGCTGTCGCCCTCGAAGCGGTTGATGGCGATGACCGGCTCGAAGCCGAACAGCCGCACACTGCTCACGTGGTGATCCAGGTGCGCCAGGCCGCGCTCGATGTCGCTGATCGGACCCCCGCGAACCGGATCGCCCCCGCCGTGGAAGCGCAGCGCCCGGGCCGTCACCACCAGCACCACCGCGTGCGGCCAGAGCCCGGAGCTGCGGCACTTGATGTCGAAGAACTTCTCCGCTCCCAGGTCGAAGCCGAAACCCGCCTCGGTGACCACGTAATCGGCGCGCGCGGCGGCGGCGCGGGTGGCCGTCACGCTGTTGCAGCCGTGGGCGATGTTGCCGAAGGGGCCGCCGTGGACGAGGGCGGGAACCCCCTCGGTGGACTGCACCAGGTTGGGCAGGATGGCGTCCTGCAGCAGGGCGGCCATGGCCCCGGTGGCCTGCAGCCGATCGGCGGTGACCGCGTCGCCGGCCCGATCGAAGCCCACCAGGATGCGCCCGAGGCGCGCCTTCAGATCCGGAATGCCCTCCGCCAGGCAGAGGATCGCCATCACTTCCGATGCGGCGGTGATGTCGAAGCCGTCCTCCCGCGGCACCCCGTTGGTGCGCCCCCCCAGGCCGATGACCGCCTTGCGCAGCGCCCGGTCGTTCACGTCCAGCACCCGGCGCCAGAACACCTGCCGGTGCTCCAGGTCCAGCTTGCTGTGGAAGTGCACCGCGTTGTCCACCAGCGCCGCCAGCAGGTTGTGGGCCGAACCCACCGCGTGCATGTCGCCGGTGAAGTGCATGTTGATGCGATCGGAGGGCTCCAGCCGGCTGCGTCCGCCGCCGGTGCCGCCCCCCTTCACCCCGAAGATGGGCCCCAGCGAGGGCTCGCGCAGCGCCAGCGCCACCCGCCGGCCCGAGCGCCGCAGGCCCTGGGCCAGCCCCACCGAAACCGTGGTCTTGCCCTCGCCGCTGCGGGTGGGGTTGATGGCCGAAACCAGGATGATGCGCCCCGGCGGCGCTTCCCCCGGGCGCGGCAGCGCACCCAGGCGCAGCTTCGCCATCCGGTCCCCGTAGATTATCAGGTCGTCGGGGGCGAGGCCGAGCTCGGCGGCAATCTCCACGATGGGGCGCATTCAGGCTCCTCTCCGGGTCGAAAGACATTGACTGTAGCTTAGTCCGTGGCAGGGGCCGACGAGCCCCGCTGCTCCACCGGAGTCACCGCCGGGCTCGCCGGCCATCACCGCACCGTGCACGCTTCATTAGTAAATATAGATACTTAACCGTTGGTTGACGGCGCGCCCAACCCGTTCTAGCGTGAAGGACACAGGGATGAAACCAGAACAATCGGACAGCGGGAAAAGCTGCCAGGAGGATGGATTGATGGTCACCTACGAAGCACTGCATCAGCAGAACCACCAGATTACCGAGCTCTCCAACGTGCTCGCCCACCTGCTCACGGACCGGAGCATGTGCGACACCGGCACCTGCTGCGAGCTCTTCTACCGCTACATGGACATGGTGCATGAACACATGGACGTGGTGGACACCCACCTCTACCCACGGCTCATCAAGCACTCCGATACCAAGGTCAACAACCTGGCCAAGGGCTTCATGAACGGCTCGGTCGAGCTGAAGCGCATCATGAACCAGTACAGCCGCAAGTGGTGCCACCCGCGCCACCACGAGCTGGCCATCGGCGATCGCTACGACTCGTTCATCACGGAAACCCGGGAGATGTTCGACCTCATCCTCGATCGCATCCAGCGCGAAACCGAGCACCTCTACCCCGTGGTCCGCGAAATCACCGGCGATCACCAGCGCGCGGCCTGACGGCCGACAGGGAACAGGCATGGCGGCCGGCGGTCCGTGGGTGCAATGCCCGCAACCGCCAGCCGCCCGTCATGGGCAGGGACAGAATCGGTTCAGTTCCGGGCCGCCACCCGGGGAAGCAGTCCGCGACCGAGAAGGAAGAACACCCACCAGGTCCCTGTCCGCAGGGTCATCGCGGCAACGGTCCGCATTTCGTAGCGTCCCCCCTGGAGAATGTGCACCCCGAACAGGACGAAGACCGCCAGCGTGGCCACGGCGATGAGCAGCGACAGCCACACCGCCCACCGGCCACCCAGCCACAGGCCGATGCCCGCGGCGATATAGGCGAAGCCCGCCAGAAAGTTGAACCAGACCACGAAGCCCACATAGTCCCCGGCCGCCGCCCGGTGGCTTTCCGTCCCGAACAGCACCTGCCCCCCGGAGACCAGGGTCAGCAGACCGAAGATCAAGGCGATGGCGGCCATAACCCGCAGGCCAATGCGGCGTCCCGATACACCCATGGATCCGATCCCCCTTTCCGCGCTGATGACGAGGGTCAAACGACGCGGACGTGACGCCTGACCGCTCCTGAGGCTATATCAGATGCCCGACTTTCCAGTAGTTGTTTTTCGCCGCCGCCACCTCGGAACCCCGCTCCCCGCCACCCATCAAACCCTTAGGCCCATCGACCCACGGGAGAAACGCCATGCTGTTCCGCCAGCTCTTCGATCGCGAATCCAGCACCTATACCTACCTGCTGGCCGGTGAGGGCTCCACGGAGTGCCTGATCATCGACCCGGTGCGCGAGCAGCTGGAGCGGGATCTGCGGCTGATCCGGGAGCTGGGGCTGAAGCTGGTGCTGGCGGTGGACACCCACGTGCACGCGGATCACGTGACCGCGCTGGGGCCGCTGCAGGACGCCACCGGCTGCGCCACGGCCATGGGTGTGCAGAGCGCGGCGGAGGGCCTGTCGTGGCGCCTGCAGGACGGCCAGCGGCTGGAGGTCGCCGGCTTGGGGCTGACGGCCATATACACCCCGGGGCACACCGACTGCTCCTACTCGCTGCGCCTGCCGGATCGGGTCTTCACGGGCGACACCCTGCTCATTCGCGGCTCGGGGCGGACGGACTTCCAGAACGGGGACGCGGGCCAGGCCTACGACAGCCTGTTCCGGAAGCTGCTGACGCTGCCGGAGGCGACCCTGGTCTACCCGGCGCACGACTATGACGGCATGACGGTGAGCACCATCGGCGAGGAGAGGCGCTGCAATCCCCGGCTGCAGGTCGCCTCGCGCGAGGAGTACGTGGCGCTGATGAACGGACTGGAGCTGGACCCGCCGCGCCGGATTGACGAGGCGGTGCCGGCGAACCGGCGCCTGGGGCGGGCGGCTTGAGTACAGGGGATAAGGGATAAGGCGATTGTCGGTCTGCGGATGCAGGCTGTAAACCGGATCCCCCGCCCCGCGGGACGACAGCCTTCAGGCATTCAGGCGACGAGATGGACGTCGGCGGGAAGCTGGATCTCGGTGGCCACCGGCAGGTGGTCGGATAGGGTCTGGTTGAGCACGTGGACGCTCTTCACCACCAGGGACTCGGTCACCAGGATGTGGTCGATGCTGCGCTGGGGGTGCCAGCTGGGGAAGGTGTGCAGCTCGGGGCCGGCGGGCCGCAGGCGGGTCTTGGCGAGCGGACCCTTCTCCCCGTGCAGGCGCGGAAACTGGCAGTTGAGATCACCCATGACGATGACGTGCTCGAAATCCTCCACCACCTCGCGGATATAGTGCATCTGCTGGGTGCGCGCCCGTTTGCTCAGCGACAGGTGCATGACCACCAGGATGAGCGGGTTCTCGCGATCCCCGTAACGCACCACCAGCGCGCCGCGCCCGGGTATGAGGCCGGGCAGCTTGTGGTCCATCACGTCCCGCGGGCGGAACTTGCTGAGCAGGCCGTTGCTGTTCTGGGCCAGCTTGCCGAGGTTGCGGTTGATCTGCTGGCAGGTGAAGGGGAAACCCGCACGCTCGGCCAGGTACTCGAGCTGGTTGGTGAAGCCGGTGCGGATGCTGCCGGCATCCACCTCCTGCAGGGCGACCATGTCGAAGCCGCTGATGAGGCCGGCGATGCGATCCAGGTGGGCGAAGCGGGCGTGGTGGGGCAGCACATGCCGCCAGCCGCGGGTGAAGTAGTGGCGATAGCGCTCGGTGGGTATGCCCACCTGGATGTTGTAGGTGAGCAGCCGCAGGGTCTGGGGAATGTGTTCGGCCATCACCACTGTTCCAGGATTCAGCCCGGAGGCTGCCACGGACACAGGGGAAGCACCGCCCGCGGAACTGCGCGCCTGGACGGACTCGGTCGGCTGAACCACCCTGCCTCCCCCTGGGATCCTCTTAGGAGCCTGTCGGACTTGAGTCTGATCTACTGCGCCGGCGGGGCGTTGCGGATCACTTTGCCGCCCCGGTCTCCTTCTGCACCAGGAAATCCACCACCCGGAACATGCGCTCACGCCCTTCGGCGAGGGTGGCGCTGGTGCGGTACTTGCCGTTGACGATGATGGCCGGCACCCCGTCGATGCCGTACTTCTTGGTTAAGGATAGCGCCCGCCGGTACTTGCTTTCCACCGTGAAGGAGTTGAACGCCTTGGTGAACTCCTCGGGATCGACGCCGTGCTCGGCGAAGAAGCCCTGGAGGGACTCCTCGGTGTTGAGATGGCGGTTCTGCTCGTGGATGGCGGCGAACAGCGGCTCGTGGATACGGTCCAGCACGCCGAGCACCTCGGCGGTGTAGAAGGCGCGGGCGTGAATCCCCCAGCTCTGGCCGAGAATGGCGGGCATGCGCCGGAATTCCACGTTGTCGGGCTTGGTCTTCAGCCAGGCCTGGATCTCGGGCTCGAGGTGGTAGCAGTGGGGACAGCCGTACCAGAACAGCTCCAGCACCTCCACCTTGTCGGGGTCGTCGGTGGCCTGGGCGGGAGTGACCAGCTGGTACTCGATGCCTTCGTCGAAGCTCTCGGCCCGGGCCACCTGGCTGAAGGCGAGAAGCGGCAGGAGCAGGGCGAGCAGGAATCGGGGCGTCTTGTTCATTTTCGTGCGTCTCTCTCCACGGGAATCCGGTGTGCCGGCGGCACGACGATACCCCTTGTTAGAGGAGGGGTGTCGGGAATCGTTCCAGCCGGAAGCCGGATACTAACCCAAACCACCGGTGCTGACCGCAAAGCGGCACGACCCCGTTGCGGGGCTTCCGCCGCGGCGTCCGCTGAACGCGGCTCCAGGCCGGGATTCGGGGCCGGAAAAACAAAGGGTGGCCCCCGGCCACCCTTTGCAGGTTCCTCAAACCGCCTGACCGCTTACTTCAGGCCGGCCATGTAGGAGGCCACGGCCTCGATCTCTGCGTCGGTGAGCTTCATGGCCACATCCCGCATCATGCCGTTGGGATCGTTGCCGCGCACACCGGCCCGGAAATCGTTGAGCTGCTTCTTCACGTAGTCGGGGTGCTGACCGCCGACCCGGGGGAACCTGGCCTGCGGCATGCCCAGGCCGCTGGCGCCGTGGCAGGCGGTGCAGGCCGCCACGCCGCTGGCGGGGTTGCCCTGGGTATAGATCTGCTCGCCCTGCTGCACCAGGTCGGGGTTCGCGGCGCCCGGGGCCTGGGTCTGGCTGGAGAAGTAGGCCGCCAGGTCCAGCACGTCCTGGTCGTTCAGGGGCGCGACCATGGCCGCCATGGTGGGATCGGTGCGGTTGCCCGCCCTGAAATCGGACAGCTGCTTGACCAGGTAGTCGTAGTGCTGCCCGGCCAGCTTCGGCCAGATGGGATTCACGCTGTTGCCGTCGGTCATGTGGCAGGCGACACAGGTGGCCGACTTGGTCTTCCCGGCGGTGGCGTCACCGGCGGCGTTGGCGCCTCCGGCCACGATCAGGCCCGCCAGAGCGAGCAGGGTAAGTTTCTTCATCATTGCCCCGAACCTTGCAGTTGAATTAAAGCCCGTCCGGCTTACTGGGACTGGCTCACCATGTAGTCGACGGCAGCCATCAGGTCCTCGTCGGTGCAGTCACCGCAGGTACCGCGCGGCACCATGGCGGTGCCGGGCTTGCCGTTGAGCGCAACGCCGTGGAGCACGTCCATGCCCTGGGCGATACGCGGAGCCCACGCGGCCTTGTCGCCGAGCTTGGGCGCACCGGCCACACCGGCGGCATGGCAGGTCTGGCACACCTTGTCGTAAACCGCCTTCCCGTCGGCCGCGACGGCGGTCAGGGAAAGGCTCATGAGACCGGCGGCAGCCAGGATCGCGAACTTCTTCATAGCGGTAATCCTCCAAATTCTCCCGGTGCGTGCCGTCGTAGCCCGCTGTTGTTGTCGTTACCGGGACAGGGTTAAATGGTAAACTCCTGTAAACCGATAAAAAATGGCTGACTTTTATACCAAGTGGCCACGACCGGGTCAACTTGGAGCCGGTCCGGATTGATTCTCCTCATTGACACGGAAGCCCCTGAACCCAATGCCCCTGAACCCCTTCCGCCAGGCCCGGTTCCTGCTCAGCGCCGCCCAGTTGCGCCAGCTGCCGCCCGACAGCGGCGCCGAGGTGGCCTTCGCCGGCCGCTCCAACGCCGGCAAGTCGAGCGCGCTGAACGTCATCACCGGCCTCAACAGCCTCGCCCGCATCAGCAAGACCCCGGGCCGGACCCAGCACATCAACCTGTTCGAGATCGATGCGGAGCGCCGCCTCGTGGACCTGCCCGGCTACGGCTATGCCAAGGTGCCCGAGGCGATGAAAATCCGCTGGGGCCAGACCATGGCCCGCTACCTGGAGACCCGGCAGTGCCTGCGGGGGCTGTTCCTGATGATGGACATCCGCCACCCGTTCAAGCCGTTCGACCAGCAGATGCTCGAATGGTGCCGCGCCCGCGGCATGGCGGTGCATATCCTGCTGACCAAGTCCGACAAGCTGAAGCGCGGTCCCGCGACCACCGCCCTGCAGGCCGTGCGCAGGACCCTGAAGGCGGAGGCGATGCCGGCCACGGCGCAGCTCTTCTCGGCCCTGAAGCTGACCGGGGTGGAGGAAGCCCGCCTGCAGCTGGCCGAATGGCTCGGGATCGAACCGGAAGCCGGCCCGCGGGAGAACGCCGGCGGAGCCTGATGCATAACCCAATACTTATCTATCAAGAGGCGAAGATAAGGATTGCGCAAACGCCGGACAAAAAAAGACCCCGGTGAGGTCTTGGGGGGGAGGTCCGGGGTCAAGGGCAACCCGGCTTAGGGAGGCCGGGTGGGGTTTCCCGCTCAGGGAGGGAGCAGCGGGAAGCGCGTCACATTGCACACACAGTGAGATAGACCGATAGGTCAGTGCAAAAGTTCCTGCACCGGATGAAATTTTTTAACGGGCGATTTGGTTCTTTTTAATCAGCGGGTTGGCGCGGAGCCGCGGAAAGGGGCGCGAGAGTTACCGATAGCCTGTTCCGTGTTCCGTGTTCCGTGTTCCGTGTTCCGTGTTCGTCAAGAGCGTCCCGGGAAATCAAGAGCCCGCGCAACCGCATCACTCATCACTCATCACTCATCACTCATCACTCATCACTCATCACTCATCACTCATCACTCATCACGGTGACGAGGAACTGACAACACCCGTACCTGGCGGAGACGCCGCCCCCCTCCCGCAAGGGGAGGGGGAGCAGGCCGTGCGGCCTCTCCACGCACTCACGCACTCACGCAATCAATGCGCCTCGTCCCAGTTGGCGCCGATGCCTATCTCCACCAGCAGGGGCACCTCCAGCTCGGCGGCGCCGGTCATGCACTCACGCACCGCTTCGCCGACGGCGTCGATGTCCCCCTCCCCCACTTCGAAGACGAGCTCGTCGTGCACCTGCATGATCATGCGGGCGTCCACGCCGGGGTTCTCCTGCAGCCAGGCATCGCAGCGGATCATGGCGCGCTTGATGATGTCCGCGGCGGTGCCCTGCATGGGGGCGTTGATGGCGGTGCGCTCGGCCGCCTTGCGCCGCTGCAGGTTGCGGGAGTTCACGTCCGGCACGTAGAGACGGCGCCCGGACAGGGTCTCCACGAAGCCCTGCTCCCGGGCCGCGGCACGGGTGCGCTCCATGAACTCCAGCACCCCGGGGTAGCGGGCGAAGTACTGGTCCATGTAGGTCTGGGCGGCGGCCCGGTCGATGCCGAGCTGGCGCGCCAGGCCGAAGGCTGACATGCCGTAGATGAGGCCGAAGTTGATGGCCTTGGCGCTGCGGCGCTGCTCGCCGGTGACCTGGTCGAGCGGCGTGCCGAAGATCTCCGCGGCGGTGGCCTGGTGCACGTCCAGCCCCTGGCCGAAAGCGTCCAGCAGCCCGGGGTCGCGGGAGAGGTGGGCCATGATGCGCAGCTCGATCTGGGAGTAGTCCGCCGCCAGCAGCCGGCAGCCCGGCGGCGCCACGAAGGCCTGGCGGATGCGCCGCCCCTCCTCGGTCCGCACGGGGATGTTCTGCAGGTTGGGATCGGAGCTGGAGAGCCGGCCGGTGGCCGCCACCGCCTGGTGGTAGGAGGTGTGCACCCGGCCGGTGACCGGGTTGACCTGCTCGGGCAGCCGATCGGTGTAGGTGGAGCGCAGCTTGCTCAGCCCCCGGTGCTCGAGGATGAGCCGGGGCAGGGGGAAGTCGAGCGCCAGGTCCTGCAGCACCGACTCGGCGGTGGAGGGCTGGCCCTTGGGGGTCTTGGCCAGCACCGGCAGGCCCAGCTTGCCGAACAGGATCTCCTGGATCTGCTTCGGGGAGCCCAGGTTGAAGGGCTGGCCGGCGGCGGCGCATGCGGCCTCCTCGAGCTCGTGGATGCGACGGGCCAGCTGGTGGCTCTGGGACCGGAGCATCTCCACGTCCACCAGCACGCCGGTGCGCTCCATGCGCGAGAGCACGGGCACCAGGGGCATCTCCACCTCGTGGAACAGCCGCACCAGCGCCGGCACCTCCTCGAGCCGCGGCCACAGGTTGCGGTGCAGCTGCAGGGTGACATCGGCATCCTCGGCGGCGTAGGGGCCGGCGGTCTCCAGGGGCACCTGGTCGAAGGTGATCTGCTTCGCCCCCTTGCCGGCCACGTCCTCGTAGTGGATGGTGCGCCGGCCCAGGTACTTCAGCGCCAGGGTGTCCATGTCGTGGCGGTTCTGGGCGCTGTCGAGCACGTAGCTCTCCAGCATGGTGTCGCAGGCCACGCCGCGCAGCCGGATGCCGTGGTTGGCCAGCACGCTCATGTCGTACTTGAGGTTGTGGCCGAGCTTGGCCCGCCCGGGGTCCTCCAGCAGCGGCCGCAGACGCTCCAGCACCGCCTCGCGGTCGAGTTGCGCCGGCGCCCCGGGGTAGGCGTGGGCGAGCGGCACGTAGGCGGCCTCCCCCGGCTCCACGCTGAAGGAGACCCCGACGATCCGCGCCTCCATGTAGGCGAGGCTGGTGGTCTCGGTGTCGAAGGCGAACAGCTCCGCCGCCTCCAGCCGCGCCAGCCAGGCCTCCAGCGCCGACTCCTCGAGCACCAGGTCGTAGACGGGCGCCTCCGTCCCCTCCCCGCCGGCGCTCTCCCCGCCCCCGTCCGCCTCCAGCAGCTCCGCGAGCCAGGACTTGAACTCCATGCGCCGGAACCACTCGATGAGCGTCTCGCGGTCGGGTTCGCCCAGGCGGAGCGCTTCCGGGTCCTCGGGCAGCTCCAGGTCGACGCGGATGGTGGCGAGCCGGCGGGAGAGGGGCAGCCGCTCCAGGCTCGCGCAGAGGTTCTCGCCGGCCTTGCCCTTGATCTCCGCGGCGTGCTCGACGATGCCGTCCAGGCTGCCGTACTCGGTGAGCCACTTCACCGCCGTCTTCGGCCCCACCTTGGGCACGCCGGGGATGTTGTCGGAGGTGTCGCCCACCAGGGCCAGGAAGTCGATGATCCGCTCCGGCGGCACCCCGAACTTCTCCTCCACCCCGGCCCGGTCCAGCACGGTGTTGGACATGGTGTTCACCAGGGTGACGTGGTCGTTCACCAGCTGGGCCATGTCCTTGTCGCCGGTGGAGATGACCACCGGCTGCCCCGCGGCCGCGGCCCGGGCGGCGAGGGTGCCGATGACGTCGTCGGCCTCCACGCCCGGCTCCACCAGCAGCGGCAGCCCCAGCGCCCGCACGATGGCGTGCAGCGGCTCCACCTGGGAGGCCAGTTCATCGGGCATGGGCGGCCGGTTGGCCTTGTACTCGGCGAACAGCTCGTCGCGGAAGGTCTTGCCCCTGGCGTCGAACACCACCGCCATCCGCTCCGGCGCGTAGTCGGCCAGCAGCCGGCGCAGCATGTTCACCACCCCGTAGACGGCGCCGGTGGGCTCGCCGCGGGAGTTGGTCAATGCCGGCAGGGCGTGGAACGCGCGGTAGAGGTAGGAGGATCCGTCCACCAGGACGAGGGGTCTGGTCTTGTTTTCGGTCATGGAGTCGCCGCGTTCGGACCGGTATCAGGCTTTCGCCTTTTCGCCGGGGTTGTCTTATGATGGCTGCAGAGGTGCCGGGCCGTTCTCCAGCCGTCGCGGGAGCCGGGCCGCGGCCCATCGGTTAAACGAGATGAAAGGATACACCATGCGCCGAATGGTCTTCGCCCTGTGCCTTGGCGCGCTGCCGCTGATCGCGGCCGCGCAGAATCCCCCCGAGCCCACCCTGGTGGAGCCGCCGCCCACGCCCGCGCCCATTCAGACCGGCGAGGCGCTGGAGCCGGAGGTGACCATCATCCCCGGTGAGCGCGAAACCATCCAGGAGTACCGCGTCAACGGCATGCTCTACATGATCAAGGTGGTGCCCAGCCGCGGACCGGCCTACTTCCTGGTGGACACCGACGGCGACGGCAACCTCGAGACGCGCCGCAACAACCTCGATCCGGGGCTGCTGATCCCGCGCTGGATCCTGCTGCGCTGGGACTGACGGCGCCCATTCCCGCGCCCGGCCCGGTCACGGCGGGCGCGCTACCCGCCGATCATCAAGCGCCCTGCCGCGGCGAACCACCGGGCAGCCCGGGCGCACGGCCGCTGCGCATTGCCGCGACCGGAGCATCCCGCGACCACACCTCGTCCGCCAGGCCGGCCAGCCCGGGATGAAGGACCGTGCCGTGCCCCTTCCCGATCCGGCCAGGTCCTGAAGGTTCCCCGCGGGCGGCACCGGTATGCGAACCGCGTCACACAGATGACCGGGATCGGGCCCCACTTGCGCTCCGCTGTTACAGTCCGGTTTCAGTTTCCACGCCTAACCCCATGCCGGGGGTGGCCCTTTCCGGCTTATCCACACAAGCTGTGGATAACTTTGTGGATGAAATCTGGAAAATGGACCTAAACCGCCCGTACAGCAGTCTTCCGCTCAGATTGGCGAGAAATTAATCACCGCCCTGTCGCACAGGAAATCAAGCAGTTACTGAATATAATGATTAGCTGATGTTCTGGGCCCATCAAATCGGCCATGACCCGCCCCTGGCCGCCGGATTGTGCATAAGTCCACCGTCCCGGCCTCGCCGGAGGCCCCGGCAACTTGGAAATATCCCTAAAATTTTCTGTAAAATCCGCGATATGGAGATGCCGCCGGTAGTGCAGGGGCGAGCGTCTTTCTGCAATAATGGGAAAATTTCCCAATAAAGACTGCTGGAGGCGGGATGGAACAAGCTCCCGGTGCCGGACCGGCGCGCATCGTCGGACTGGTGAATGGCCTGAGCGAAAGGGTCGGACGCGCCATGTCCTGGCTGACCCTGGCCATGGTGTTGGTGACGTTCGTGGTGGTAATCCTGCGCTACCTGTTCAACATCGGCTGGATCGCCATGCAGGAAACCGTCACCTGGATGCACGCCCTGGTGTTCATGCTCGGCGCGGCCTACACCCTGCAGCACGACGGCCACGTGCGGGTCGACATCTTCTACCGCGGCGCGAGCCGCCGCACCAAGGCCTGGGTCGATCTGCTCGGCACGCTGCTGCTGCTGCTGCCCGTCTGCATCTACATCGGCTGGTTCAGCTGGGGCTACGTGGCCAACTCCTGGGCGGTGCAGGAAGCCTCCCAGGAGACCGGCGGGCTGCCGGGACTCTATCTCCTCAAGAGCTCCATGCTGGTCATGGCGGGGCTGCTGATCCTGCAGGGGCTGGCACAGGCACTCACCAGCCTGCTGGTGCTCATGGGCCGCGCGCCGGCCGAAGACGAGGGGGACTGAAGCCATGCTGGTAATGGAAATGATGTCCCTGCTGCTGTTCATCGCCGTGTGCCTGGTGCTGCTGGCCGGGTTCCCGGTGGCCTTCTCCCTGGCCGGAACGGCGCTCGGCTTCGCCTTTATCGGGCAACTCACCGGCACCTTCGACGCCGCCTTCCTGGAGGCCATACCCAACCGCCTGTTCGGCATCATGACCAACGAGACGCTCATCGCCGTGCCGCTGTTCGTCTTCATGGGGGTCATGCTGGAGCGATCGAAGGTGGCCGAGCAGCTGCTCGACACCATGGCGCTGCTGTTCGGCCCCCTGCGCGGCGGGCTGGGCATCTCGGTGATGATCGTGGGCATGCTGCTGGCGGCCAGCACCGGCATCGTGGGCGCCACGGTGGTGACCATGGGCCTGCTGTCGCTGCCCACCATGATCAAGCGCGGCTACGACCCCAAGGTGGCCACCGGCGCCATCTGCGCCTCCGGCACCCTGGGCCAGATCATCCCCCCCTCCATCGTGCTGGTGCTGCTCGGCGACGTGATGTCCTCCGCCTACCAGCAGGCGCAGCTCAACATGGGGATCTTCTCGCCGGAAACGGTGTCGGTGGGCGACCTGTTCGTGGGCGCCCTGCTCCCGGGCCTGCTGCTGGTGGGCATGTACATCCTCTACATCATCGGTGTGGCCATCTTCAAGCCCCAGGCGGTACCGCCCATCCCGGCCGCGGAGCGCGCCGAGCTCAACCGCAGGGAACTCTTCATCCGCGCCCTCAAGGTGCTGGTGCCGCCGCTGTTCCTCATCGTCGCGGTGCTCGGCTCCATCATGGGCATCGGCATCCAGGCCACCCCGACCGAGGCCGCCGGCGTGGGCGCCGTGGGCGCCATCATCCTGGCCCTGGCCCAGCGCCAGTTCAGCCTGGCCATCCTGCGGGAGGTGATGCGCACCACCGTGCAGGTGAGCAGCATGGTGTTCATGATCCTCATCGGCGCCGCGGTCTTCTCCCTGGTGTTCCGCGGCTTCGGCGGTGACGAGGTGGTGGCGGAAATACTCCACAACCTGCCCGGCGGCGTGTTCGGGGCGGTGCTGGTGGTGATGCTCGTGATGTTCCTGCTGGGGTTCATCCTCGATTTCATCGAAATCACCTTCGTGGTGGTGCCCATCGTGGGGCCCATCCTGCTGGCCATGGATCTGAACCCGGTGTGGCTGGGCGTCATGATCGCCATGAACCTGCAGACCTCCTTCCTCACCCCGCCGTTCGGCTTCTCGCTCTTCTACCTGCGCGGGGTGGCGCCGCCCACCATCACCACCATGCAGATCTACCGCGGCGTCATGCCCTTCATCGCCATCCAGATCCTGGCCCTGTCGCTGCTCGCCCTCTGGCCGCAGCTGGCCACCTGGCTGCCGAAGGTGGTCTACGGCGGCTAGCCCGGCGGTTGTCGTATGCCGATCGGATGCAGAGGGGCCTTCGGGCCCCTTCGCTTTCGGTACAGGGCAAAAGGGATAAGGGATAGGGATAGTAGGTGCGGATTCATCCGCACAGCGGCGCCGGATTCGCCGCCCTGCCCGGCCGGATAAATCCGGCCCTACATGCACTCACGCACTCACGCANNCACGCATTCACGCAGTCACGCATTCACGCACTCACGCAGTCACGCATTCACGCACTCACGGAACACGGAACACGGAACACGGAACACGGAACACCGAATATCCTGTCAATCCTGTCGATTCACATGCACAAAAAAGCCCGGCGGGGTCACCCCCGCCGGGCCCTGTTCGGCGCGCGGGCGCCTTACAGCATGCGGGCGTTGAGGTAGGCGCGCTCGGAGACGTTGTGCCAGGCCACGGCCTCGTCGCGGAACTTCACGAACGAATCGTAGACCTTCTTCGAGACGGGGTCCTTCGCGGCCACCTCGGCCACCACCTCGTCGGAGAGATCCTTGAGCTTCTTCAGCACCTCGTCCGGGAACGGACGCAGGTCCACCTTGTGCTCGTTCACCAGGGTCTGCAGGGCCTGGTTGTTGCGGGCGGTGAAGTCGGCCAGCATGTCCTGGTTGGCCACCTTGATGGCGTTGGTGACCACGGCCTGCAGGTCCTTCGGCAGCGCCTCGAGGGCGGCCTTGTTGACGAAGCACTCCAGGGTGGTGCCCGGCTCGTGCCAGCCCGGATAGTAGTAGTGCTTGGCCGCCTTGTAGAGGCCGAAGGCCAGATCGTTGTAGGGGCCCACCCACTCGGTGGCGTCGATGGCGCCGGAGGTGAGCGCCTGGAAGATCTCGCCGCCCGGCAGGCTCACGGGGGTGCCGCCGGCGCGGGCCAGCACTTCGCCACCGAGACCGGGAATGCGCATCTTCAGACCCTTCAGGTCATCGACGCTGTTGATCTGCTTGTTGAACCAGCCGCCCATCTGCACACCGGTGTTGCCGGCCGCGCCGGGCACCAGGCCGAAGGGGGCGTAGACCTCGTTCCACAGCTCCATGCCGCCGCCGTGGTAGAGCCAGCCGTTCATCTCCTGGGCGGTGAGGCCGAAGGGCACGGCGGCGAAGAACTGGGCCGCCTCGCTCTTGCCCTTCCAGTAGTAGGCGGCGCCGTGGCCCATCTCGGCGGTGCCCTTGGAAACGGCATCGAAGATCTCGAACGCCGGCACCAGCTCGCCCGCGCCGTAGACCTTGACCTCGATGCGCCCGCCGCTCATCTCGGTGATGAGCTGGGCGAGGAAGTTGGCACCGGTACCCAGGCCCGGGAAGTTCTTGGGCCAGGTGGTGACCATCTTCCACTGGACCTTGGTCTGGGCGTGTACGGCGGGCGCACCCACCACGGCTGTCCCGGCGACCAGGGAGCCGGCACCAAGGGTCTTGACGAAATCCCGACGTTTCATGCGTCCTCCTTGCTTCTGGAATTGTTTCTTATAGGGTGTGGGGTTGTCTGAGCAACAGACTCGGGTTATCGGAACACATCCGGATGATACCCGTCCAGCGCAAAACTTTTAAAGTTTGTACCATGATCGCGAATAACGCGAATCAGACCGCCTCCAGCCGCGCATAGGCGGCCACCAGCCACTTGGAGCCCGCCGCCTCGAAGTTCACCTGCACCCGCGCCTGGGTGCCCTGGCCCTCGCAGCCGAGCACCACGCCCTCGCCGAACTTGGGGTGGCGCACCCGCTGGCCGAGACGGTAGCCGCTACCGGCCGCCTCCACCGCGGCCAGACCGCCGCGGGAGCCGGAGTGGCCGAGCGGCATCGACACGCTCCCGCCCAGGCGCACCTCGTCCAGGTACTCCCGCGGAATCTCGCCGATGAAGCGCGAAGGCACGGCGTAGAGGTCGCGCCCGTGCAGGCGCCGGTTCTCGGCGTAGGTGAGGCAGAGCCGCTCCATGGCGCGGGTCATGCCCACGTAGCACAGGCGCCGCTCCTCCTCCAGCCGCCCCGGCTCGTTGACCGACATCTGGTGGGGAAACAGCCCCTCCTCCAGCCCCGCCAGGAACACCAGCGGAAACTCCAGCCCCTTGGCCGCGTGCAGGGTCATGAGCTGGACGCTGTCCTCGTGGGCGTCGGCCTGGCGCTCGCCCGCCTCCAGTGCGGCGTGGGCGAGGAACAGGCTGAGGATGTCGCCCTCGGCGCTCTCGCCGCCCTCGGCGTCCCAGTACTCCCGCGCCGCGCTCACCAGCTCGTCCAGGTTCTCCAGCCGCGCCTCGGCCTTGTTGCCCTCCTTCTCATAGTGGGGGCGCAGGCCGCTGGACTCGATCACCGCCTCCACCCGCTCGTGCAGGGGCAGCCCGGGCCCGTTGGCGGCCATGCCCTCCACCAGGTCGAGAAAGCCGTCCAGGGCGTTGAGGGCGCGACCGGGCAGAAGCCGCTCGGCACCGACCGCGCGGGCGGCCTGCCACAGGGAGACGCCGCGCTCCCGGGCGAGCTGGCGCAGCTGCTGCACGGTGCGCTCGCCGATGCCGCGGGTGGGCAGGTTCACCACCCGCTCGAAGGCCGCGTCGTCGTCCCGGTTGGCCGCCAGGCGCAGGTAGGCCAGGGCGTCCTTGATCTCGGCGCGCTCGAAGAAGCGCAGCCCGCCGTAGACCCGGTAGGGTATGCGCTCGCGCAGCAGCGCCTCCTCCAGCACGCGGGACTGGGCGTTGGAGCGGTAGAGGATGGCCACCTCGGAGCGGGCGCGGCCCTCGGCCACCCAGCCGGCGATGGTCTCCACCACGAAGCGCGCCTCCTCCAGCTCGTTGAAGGCGGCGTAGAGGCGGATGCGCTCGCCCTCGCGCCCCTCGGTCCAGAGGTTCTTGCCCAGGCGGCCGAAGTTGTGGGCGATGAGGGCGTTGGCGGCGTCGAGGATGGTGCCGGTGGAGCGGTAGTTCTGCTCCAGGCGCACCACCCGGGTGCCGGGGAAGTCGCGCTCGAAGTGCTGCATGTTCTCAATGCGCGCCCCGCGCCAGCTGTAGATGGACTGGTCGTCGTCGCCCACCGCGAACATCCGGCCGCTGTCCCCGGCCAGCAGCCGCAGCCAGGCGTACTGGATGGCGTTGGTGTCCTGGAACTCGTCCACCAGGATATGGCGGAAACGCTCCTGGTAGTGGCGCAGCAGGGCGGGGTTGTTGAGCCACAGCTCGTGGGCGCGCAGCAGCAGCTCGGCGAAATCCACCAGCCCGCCGCGGGCGCAGGCGGCCTCGTAGGCGGCGTAGACCCGGCCCATCTGCTCCTGCCAGGGATCGCCCAGGCTCTGCAGGTGATCCGGGCGCAGACCCTCGTCCTTGCGGGCGTTGATGAAGCTCTGCACCTGGCGCGGCGGCCAGCGGCCCTCGTCGAGCGCCAGCTCGCGCAGGGTGCGGCGGATGAGCCGGTACTGGTCGTCGGCGTCGAGGATCTGGAACCCCTGGGGCAGTCCCGCCTCCTGCCAGTGCAGCCGCAGCAGCCGGTGGGCCAGCCCGTGGAAGGTGCCGATCCACATGCCGCTGCCGGGCATCTCCAGCTGCGCCTCCACCCGCCCGCGCATCTCCGCGGCGGCCTTGTTGGTGAAGGTCACCGCCAGGATGCCCCAGGGCGAGACATGTTCCACGCCGATGAGCCAGGCGATGCGCTGGGTGAGCACCCGGGTCTTGCCGCTGCCGGCGCCGGCCAGCACCAGCACGTGCCCCTCCGGTGCGCACACCGCCTCGCGCTGGGCCGGGTTGAGGGAATCGATGATATGGGTCACGTCCATCCGCGGATCATATCAGAGCGGGGTGCCCAAATCGGGCGTTGTGAAGATGCATTTCATTAACCGCAGATTTGCATTATTTGCGTGAATTTTTCCTACTGCGAACCGGGCGCCAGGCCAGAAACCAGGCGTTGAACAAGCCTGAAAAGCCGGTATACCCGCGACTCCCTCCAGGCCGATAACAATCAACGCAAATCAACGTAAATCTGCGGTTGAACCGTCTTTCCGGCGGCGGCGGGGAAAGGACTCAGATCCAGCGGCGGTTGCGGGCGAGGCCGTGGGCGGGGCTGGCCACGCCCCAGCGGCCGCCGGGCAGTTTGATGCGCTTGCCACAGCGGAGGCAGGTGGCCTCGGCGGGGGCGTGCTCGATGTCGGCGGCCCAGCCGTGGGCGATCACGATGTGCAGGTCGCGGCCGCCGGGCGGCGGGTCGCGCAGCAGGGTCACCGCGCCGATGCGCACGGTGATGTCTTCACGCCCACGGGGGTCGGGCACCGGCGCGTGGCAGTAGTCGCACGCCAGCGGCGCGCCGATCAGGTACTCGCGCACGTGGCGCAGGGCGTGGCGCAGCGCCGGCTTGTAGGTGCGCCCCAGCAGCACCTCCTCCGGCGGTTCGGGAATGCGCCACTCCCGCTCGTAGAGGGTGCGCGGCTCGCGCCGCTCCAGGGTGAGGCGCCGCCGCAGGCGCCAGTCGGCCCACCAGCCCATCAGCGCAACTCCAGCTCCACCCGGTCCACCGTCCCCGGGTGCCCGCCCGTCTCCCCGCACAGCGCGATGCGTCCGGCGTCCAGCCCCCGCGCCACCAGGGCATCGCGCACGAGCGCGGCCCGGCGGGCCGCGAGCGCCGCGGGGTCGGGCGCGGCGGGCAACGCCGCCGCCGGATCTCCCGCATCCGCCGCCGGGGGGGCGCCGTCACCACCCGCCGGCGGGACGGCCGGCGGCGGCGCCGGCACACGGGCCTCGCCGCACAGCAGCAACTCGGCGCGGGGATGCTCGCCGAGCCGCCCGGCCAGCTCCGCCAGGCGCAGGAAGCCCTCATCGGCGGGCGTCTCCGCTTCCGCCTCGAAGGCCAGCGGCGCCAGGCGCAGCCGCGCCAGCGGCGGACCGTCGGCCGGCTGCAGCGGCCCGAAGGCCGCCTCCAGCGCCGCCCGCAGGCCGCCGGTCACGCCCTCGGCCAGTCCCGCAGCGCCCGGACCGAGCACCAGGTCCAGCGGCAGCGCCGCCCGGCCGCCGCGATTCCGCACCAGGTCCAGAACCGCGGGCAGGTCGCGGCCGGCCGCTTCCGTGAAGGGCGCCGCCCCAGCGGACGCCCGCTCCGGTCCCGGCCCCTCCAGCCACGCCTCGCCCCGGATCGCCAACCCCCCCTCCGCCGGCGCCAGCGAGAAGGCGCCGCCGAGCCGCCCGCCGCCGCCCCCGTAGCCGAGACCGGGCACCAGGAGGGGATCGAGGTGCGCCGCCCCGACACTGTCGAGCCGGAGTGTGAGCGCCCACTCACCTGGTTCCGCGAAGGGTGCCAGGGTGCCGCCGAGGTAGAGCATGCCGGCGTCATCCACGCGGCCGCGCAGCTCCAGGCGGGCCGTGCCGGCGGCGGGATCCAGCCCGGTCAACAGCAGCCCCAGGTCGGTCAAGCCGGTCTCGAGACCGCCGACGGCCAGGCGCAGGCGGCTGCCGTCCCCCACCTCCACCACCTCCACCCGGACCGGTGGCGGGAGGGCGGCGCCCAGGCCCTGCAGGCGCCAGCCCCCGGCGCCGGTTCCCAGGGTCAGATCGGCGTCCGCCAGGCGGACCCGCGCCAGGGCGGGCGCTGCGTCGCTGGGCAGGAACAGCCCCTCCAGCTCCACGTTCCCGAGCCGTGCCGGAGTGGCCTGTCCCGGCTCCGTGGCGATGGCCTCCGGCAGGCGCATGCGGCCGATGCGCAGGCCGGCGCCGGCGGTTCCGGACAGGCCCCAGAAGCCGAGCGCGGCGGCTTCCACCCGGCCGCCGTCCCAGCTCAGCACCGGGTGTTCGAGACGGCCGTCGCCGCGCACCGACCAGTCCGCCTCCGCCGAGACCGCGTCCAGCTCGCCCTCCCAGGCGAGGGACCCGGCCTCCAGGCCCACGCCGGTCCCGGCGTCGCGCAGGCGCAGCGGCGCCAGGCGGACCTGGCCCCGGGCCAGCGCCCACCACGCGCCCTCACCGTCCAGCCGCAGCCGCAGGGTCCCCTCCCAGCGGCCGCCGCCGGCCGCGCTCCAGGCCGCGGTCTCCGCCTCCGCGCCGTCCAGGTCGAGGGCGCCGTCCAGCGACAGCTCCCACTCGCCGGCGTTGCGATCGAAGCGGGCCTCCAGGCTCCCGTCCAGGGCCAGCGCGCCCCGGGGCGGCGACCCGCCGGCCCCGGCCGCCTCCAGCCCCGGCACGGCGGCCAGCGGCAGCCCGACCACGCGGATGCCGCCCTTGAGCCCGGGGCGCCGGTTCAGGGGATCGGCCCGGCCCTCCGACTGCAGCCGCCCCTCGCCCAGGCGCAGGTTGAGGGAGTAGCGGGGCAGTGTGAACGCCGCCGGATCGAGGTGCTCCAGGTAGCCGTTCTCCAGGTGCAGGACCTGCCCGGATCCGGCCCCGGGCAGGTGGATATCGATGGCCGTCGCGGTGAGATTGGTCAGCACCGGCCAGGGCAGGGCGCGCCAGCGGGACAGGGGTTCACCGCCCACCAGCCACTCCCCGTCGCGCCGCTCCAGCCGCACCTGCCCGGTTCCGAGCGCCAGGCGGCTGAGGGCGGGCTCACCGGCCAGCAGCCGATCCCAGTCCAGCTGCAGGCTGCCGGTGGCCAGCTGCAGCAGCGGCGCCGATGCCGGCCCCACCCGCAGGCCGCTGACGGTGAAAGTGCCGCTGACGGGATCGAGCGCCACCTCGTCCACCGCCACGGGCTGGCCGGTGAAGCGCTCCAGCCCGTAGCGCAGCGCCTTGGGCAGCGCCAGCGGGAGGAGCGCGTAGCCGATGGCGGCCAGGGCCAGCAGCAGGAGCAGGAAGCGGAAGAAGCGCCACAGGGGCCCGGGACGTGCACGGCGCCGGCGGCGGCCGCTCTCGGGAATGAACCGGTCCTCGGGTCTGGGCATGAAGGCGTCGGGCAACGGGTGGCAGATAACGGGGGCCGGCGAACCAATGTCCCCGTGGCCCCCCGACGATGACAGCCCCAATCATAGGACAGTTGGGCGGTCGGAGCACAAACCTATCGGGGCGACAGATCAATGGGCGGGGGATCCCCTGGGCGGCGGGGGCGCCTCAACACCTTCCTGCCTTATCCGTTCCTGTACTCCGTTCATTCGTTATCCGTCCTCCGTCCCGCAGGGTCCCTCAATGGGGCACCGACTCCGCCAGGGGTCGGAACTGCAGGCCGTAGAACATCTCCAGGTAGCGGCGGGTCTCGTCGCGGTCGAGGTTGGTGACGTACTTCCAGAAGCCGTAGATGCGCGACAGGGTCATCATCCGCTCGGCGTAGAGCGACCAGGTGTAGCGGCTCATGACCCGCTGCACGGCGCCGCGGGAGAGCGCCTCCCAGCGGCCGGGGTCGCGGTCGCAGTGCTCCATGAAATCGGCCAGCAGCTCGGCGGCGTTCTCACCGTGGTTGGGATCGATGTGGAAGCCGGAGACGCCGTGCTCGATGATCTCCAGCGGACCGCCGTAGCGGGTGGCGAAGGTGGGCAGGCCCGAGGTCATGGCCTCGATGACGGTCAGGCCGAAGGCCTCGAACAGGGCCGGCTGCACGAACACCCCGCGGCGATCGGCCACCCAGCGGTAGAGCTCGCCGGAGAGGCTCTTGTCCAGGTGGGTGCCGAGCCAGCGCACCTGGCCATCGAGGCCGTGCTCGTCCATCAGCTGGTGCATGCGCCCGATCTGCTCCTGCTCCTCGCGATCGCCGGAGCGGGAGGGATCCACGTGGCCGGCCACCACCAGCAGGTTGGCCGCGCCGCGCAGCCGCTCGCTCTCGGCGTACCACTGCACCAGCCCGGTGATGTTCTTGATCCGGTCCAGGCGCGCCATGGTGAAGATCAGCGGCCGGTCCGGGTCCTCGAAGCGGCCGCGGGCGTCGTCGCGCTCGCCCGCCACCAGCGCCTCGATCTCCGGGTGCAGGTCGGTCAGCCGCCGCTCCTGCTCGTTGTAGGGGAAGTAGATCGCCGCGTCGGCGCCCGGGGAGACGATGTTGAACTTGGGATCGAACACGTCGATGCCGTTCACCACCCGGTAGAGCCCCGGCATGGTGAAGGTGGAGTAGCTCTCGTACTGGCCGATGCTGTCGGACTTGCCCGCGATCTCCTGGTAGCTGCTGGTGATGATGAAGTCCGCCGCGTTCATGGCAATGAGGTCGGCGGTGAACTGGCAGGCGAAGTGATACTGCTCCTCGTTGTCGTGCCAGTAGAGATCGGAGTAGAGGTACTTCGACTTCTCCAGGGCGTGGGCGATGTTGCACTGGGTCACCTTGAGCCGCTGGGAGAGCAGGGTGGCCACCAGGTTGCCGTCGGAGTAGTTGCCGATGATGAGATCGGGCCGCCCGTGCAGCTCGGCGCAGATCTCCTTCTCCACGTCATGGGCGAAGCGCTCCAGGTAGGGCCAGATGTCGAAGCGGGAGACCCACTGGGGCAGCACCTCGCCGCTGTCGGTGCGGAACGGCACCCGCAGGATGCGGGCGCTGCGGGTGCCCACGATGGGCTCCAGGCGCTGGTCGCAGGTGGTGTCGCCGGCCTCGGGAATGAGCCGGGTGATCACCAGGATCTGGGGCTCGATATCCAGCCCCTGCTGGGCGATGCGCTTGCGCATCTCCTGCTCCAGGGCCCGGACCTGGTCGAGGATGTAGACCACCTGGCCGCCGGTGTCGGGCAGCCCCAGCACGTTGGCTTGGCCGAAGTAGCCGTGGGGGGAGAGGATCGCCAGCTTGAAGATCATGGGGATGCGGCCGAGGAAGCGCTCCAGCACCTCCGGGGCCGGGGCCTCGAGGATGTCGGTGAGCAGCCCCAGGGTGTCGCGCATGCGCTCCACGGTATCGCCCCAGCCGGGCTCGAAGCCGAGCTCCTGCAGGGTATGGCCCACCCGCTCCCAGCCCGCCTCCTGCGGCTGCGCGGCGAGGTAGTCCTCGGCCCGGCGCAGCACCCGGCGCAGCCCGCCGACGTCCTTCACCCGGTCGTTGAGCATGAGCTGCCGGCCCTGGACCTGGTGGACGCGCAGGAAGTCGAGCAGCCGCTGGTCCCCCATGCCCAGCCCCTGGAACAGCTGGCTGGAGAGGCGGCGGTTGAGGAACTCCACCCCGCGGCCGATGGATCGGGACTCCTGCAGCTTGAAGAACTCGCGGTTGAAGGGGGCGAGATCCACCTCCACCACCCAGGGCGCGTCGCCGTCGGGCTTGCCCTGCACCAGCCGTTCCTTGAAGGCCAGGAACTCCGCGGCGCTGATCTCCTCGTGCAGCTTCTGCTCCACGTTGAAGCGGTGGAAGTACCAGCGCGCCACCCGCGGGCGGATGGCGGTGTAGAGCCAGGGCGGGTCGAGCACCGCCTCCTGGGCCGCCCCCACGATGCGCCCGAGCTCGGAGCGGCGCATCTCCTCGCCCGACTCGCCCTGCCCGGCGCAGAAGTGTTCGAAGCCGTCCCAGAGATCGGAGCGCAACAGGAAGGTGCGGCCGATCCCCTGGTAGCTGCGCAGGAGCTGGTAGAGGGGATCCTGGTAGTCCTCCAGCAGTTGTTCGAGGGTCCAGATCACGACGCTTCAGCCTCCTCGTCCGGCAGGCGGACGTCTCCCAGGAAATCGTAGTGGTCGATGGCCTCCAGGATACCCGCGGCATGGTCGCCCGCGGCGAAGTAGACCCGCGGATCGTCCCGGAGATGCTCCAGCTCCCCGCTGTAGTTCGCCACCACCACGCCCAGCACCGAGCCGCCCAGCATCTCCTCGTCGTTGCCGGAATCGCCGGCCACCAGCATCCGTTCCAGCGGCAGGCCCCACTTGTTGGCCAGGTAGCGCAGCGCCAGGCCCTTGGAGGCCCGCACCGGGAGGATGTCGAGAAAGGCGTCGAAGGAGTAGATCAGCTTGGCGTGCAGGTCGAGCCGGCGCAGGTGGGCCCGCACCTTCGTCAGCCCCGGCCAGGCGGCGGGATCCACCAGGTAGCTGATCTTGTGGATGGACTGCTCGCGGGCGGGCTGCGGGCGCAGCCCCGGAATCTTCTTCATCGCCGCGCGCAGGGCTTCCGGGTCCCAGCGGTAGTCGATGTGGCGGTACCAGCCCGGGTCCTGGGACTGGCGGCCGCTGTAGTGGATCTCGCTGCCGACGCCGCTGATGAGCACGTCCGGGACGGGGATGTCGTGCTGGCGCAGCAGCTTCAGCGCCGCATCGGTGCTGCGCCCGGTGGCCACCCCGAAGCCCACCCGGCCGCCGCTCGCGCGCAGCCGCTCCACCAGGGTGCGCAGCGCCCCCTCGTCCCCGCCCACCAGGGTGTTGTCCAGGCCGCACACCAGCAGCCGGTCGATGCTGGGCAGCCGGCTCTTGACCCGGCCCGGCTCCCGCCGCCGCGGCTTGCCCTCGCGCAGGACGCGCCGCACCGACTTGAGGTAGCTGGCGACGTGGCTCTCCCAGGTGTAGTGGCGGTGGGCGCCGCGGATGCCGTTGTCCGACCACTGGCGCCAGCGCCGGGGATCGGTGAGCCCCTTGAGCAGCGCCGTGGCGATGGCGTCGGCGTCGAGCGGATTCACCAGCGTTCCGTTGCGGCAGTTGGCGATGATGTCCCGCGGGCCGCCGTCCTCGGTGGCCACCAGCGGCAGCCCGCAGCCCGCCGCCTCGATGAGGGTGAGGCCGAAGGGCTCGGTGAGGGCCGGGTTGACGAACACCCCCTTGCGCCGCGCCGCCAGCCGGTAGAGATCGGGCACGTCGGCGGCCTTGTGGTGCTTGGGGTAGGCCACCCGCCCGTAGAGATCGTAGCGGTCGATGTCCAGCAGAAGCTGGCGCAGCACCCGCCGCGCGCCCGTGTCCATCTGGGTGATGTCGTCGCGGTTGCCCGCCACCACCACCAGGTTGGCCGCCTGCCGCAGCTCGGCGTTCTCGCCGTAGGCGCGCACCAGGGTGGCGATGTTTTTGCGCTCGTCGGGCCTCGAGAGGGCCAGGATCATCGGCCGGGCCGGGTGGCGCAGGAAGCGCGCCAGCTCCGCGGCGATGGGCGGGTCGGGCTCGCCCCGGCGCGGCGGGTGGAAGCGGGAGAGGTCCACCCCGGGCGGAATCACCCGCTTGCGCTTGGGATGGTAGTTCTCGTAGGCGCTGTACTGGGTCTCCACCTCCTGCTGGGTGCTCACCACCACCAGGCTGGCGTTGCCCAGCGCGATCTCCTCGGCCTCGATGCGCCGGCTCATGTTGTACTGGGACTCGACGCTCTCCTCGCTGAGCCCCTTCTCCAGCAGCCGCCGGCGCTTCTCGCGCCCGAGCGAGTGGCCGGTGTGCACCAGCGGCACCCCCAGCAGTTGGGCCAGGCGCGCTCCCGCCAGGCCCGCGTCGGCGTAGTGGCTGTGCACCAGGTCGGGGGTGCGGCCCACGCCGCGCAGGTGCTGCAGGGCGTTGTCCACGAAGCTGTCGAGGTGGGGCCAGAGCACCTCCTTGCGCAGGTAGCGGCGCGGCCCGAAGGGGATGCGCACGATGCGCGCGCCCTCGCCCAGATCCTCCACCGGCTCAGCGTAGTCGGGGGAGACCTTCTGGTCGATGACCCGCCGGGTGAGGAGGTCCACCCGCTCCACCTGGGGATGGCGGGCCAGCGCCCGGGCCAGCTCCACCACGTAGAGCACCTGGCCGCCGGTGTCGGCGTCGCGGCCGAGCTCCATGTCGTGGCCGCGGATGAGGCCGTGCAGGCTGACCAGGACGATATAGAGGCCGCGCTCGGGTTCGCTCATCCGTTCCAGTTCTCCAGGTGGCGGCGGTAGAGTTCGCGATCGGGCGCGGTGGCGCCGCGCTGGGCGCAGATGGCCGAGGCGAACTGCAGGGCCCGCTCGAGAATGGCGGGCAGGGGCCAGCCGCGGACGAGGCCGAGCAGGGTCACGGCGCTGAAGGCGTCGCCCGCCCCCACCGTGTCCACCAGGCCGGTGACCGGCGCGGCCGGGGCGCTGTGCTCCACCCCCGGGGCCAGCACCACGGCGCCGGCGTCGCCGCGGGTGATCACCAGCACCTCCACCCCCAGCGCCTCCCGCTCGGGCCGGCCCGCCGCGGCCACCGCCCCGGCATTGTCGAGCGTCCCGCGCGGCACGCCGGCCAGCAGCGCCAGCTCGTCGTCGTTGAGCTTCACCCAGCGCGCGCCGCGCAGCCGCGCCCGCGCCCCCTCGCGGTCCCACCAGGGCGCGCGCAGGTTCACGTCCACGAACGCGGGCAGCCCGCGGCCGGGGGCGCGCAGCGCATCCAGGGCGCGGGCGGAGCCGGCCCGGGCGGCCAGGGTGCCGTGGTAGAGCAGCCCCCCGTCGGCGCCTTCCAGCGCCGCGCCGAGCGCGGCGGGGTCGATATGATCGTAGGCCTGGTCGGGGCAGATGTCGAAGCTGGGCTGGCCGCCCTCGATGCGCACCTCCACCGTGCCGGTGGGGTGGGCGGCGTCGCGCTGCAGGCCGCCGCGGTCCATGCCCCACGCCTCCATGGCCGCCAGCACCCGCTCGCCCAGGGCGTCGGTGCCGATGCGGCTCAGGAACAGGGGCGCGAGGCCGAACCCCTGCAGGTGCCAGGCCACGTTGAAGGGTGCGCCGCCGAGCACGGCGCTGCCATCCTCGAAGCGATCGAACAGGACCTCGCCGAAGATGAGGGGGCGGCCCGACGGAGCACCGCCGGGTGCGCTGGCCGTCGTCATCGCTGGTGTGCCTCCATCCCGCGCGGCCGGTGACCCTTCACCGGCCCTTTCGTCTTCCGGATTCTCTCTGCCGTGTCCGGACTCAGCATAACAGCCGTCCGCCGGCGGTTGTACCGTCCGGCCGCAGGGTCATTGCCGCCGGGTCCGCGCCCTCAGGCCCGCTCCACGCCGGCGGCACGGCACATGGCCTGGTACTCGTCCTGGAAGAAGAACTTCTCCTCGCCGAAGGCGGGTCGCAGCTGGTCCAGCCAGGCCGCCTTCTCGTCGTAGTGGGCGAAGAAGGGACGCTGCACCCAGTCGGCGTTGCGGGCCTGGATGAAGCGCAGCACGAACACCTTCTCGCCCGCCACCTCGGTGACCCCCTGCACCTCCACCTTGCCCGGGCCGGCGCTCATGGAGGGGCCGCGGGCGGTGCGGGCCAGGCCGGAGACCTGCTGCATGGCGTCGCGGTAGATCTCCCAGGTGCGCGCCAGCGGCACCTCGAAGTAGTGGCGCGCGCCGGTGTCGCGCTCCACGAACAGGTAGTAGGGCACGATGCCGAGATGCACCTGGGTGCGCCACATGCGCGCCCACACCCCGGCGTCGTCGTTGATGTGGGAGAGCAGCGGGCCCTGGGCGCGGATCACCGCGCCGGTGTCGCGGATGCGGCGGATCGCCTCCCGCGACACCGCCGGCTCCAGCTCGCGCCAGTGGTTGTAGTGGGCCATCACCGCCACGTGCTTGCCGGCGTCGACCATGCGCTCCAGCAGGCGCAGCAGGTCATCGGCGTCGGCATCGCTGACGAAGCGCTGGGGCCAGAAGGTCAGCGCCTTGGTGCCGATGCGGATGTTCTGCACGTGCTCGAAGCCCGGCGCCAGCAGCGGCTCCAGGTACTGGGCCAGGTTGCGGGTCTTCATCACCATCGGGTCGCCGCCGGTGAGCAGCAGGTCGCTCACCCGCGGGTTCCCGGCCAGGTACTCGTGCAGGTGGCCCGCCTCGTTGGCGGCGAAGCGCAGCTCCTTGTCGCCCACGAACTGGGCCCAGCGGAAGCAGAAGCTGCAGTAGGCGTGGCAGGTCTGGCCCTGGCTGGGGAAGAACAGCACCGTCTCGTTGTACTTGTGCTGCATCCCCTCCAGCATCTGCTCGCCCACCCTGGGGACGTTCAGCGCCTGCTGGCCCGCCGGGTGGGGATTGAGCTCCTCGCGCAGCATGCGGGCCTGCGCCACCAGCGCGGCGTTGTCGGCCCCGGCGCGCAACAGCTTCAGCATCGCCTCCATCTGGTGGGGCAGCAGCATCTCGGGCTGCGGGAAGACCAGCCGGAACAGGGGATCGTCGGGCACGTTGTCCCAGTCGATGAGCTCGTCGAGCACGAACTGGTTGACCCGGAACGGCAGCACCTTGGCCACCGCCCGCATGGCCTCGCGCTGCTCCTCCGGCAGCGCCCTGAGCTGCGGGATCTGGTCCCAGTGGCGCTCGGTGAACACCCGGTAGCGGGCGGCGTCCACCGCGCCGGGAACGGCGGGCGCGCGTCGGTCGAGTCCGGCGACCATGGTCATAGGCGATCCTCCTGTCTTGCAATGCGTTGCGTGGCGGCGTGACGGGAGCCGCGCCCGGCGGATCCGGTGGACCTGCCGGCGGCTGCCTGGCTCACGACCGCTAAATAGTTCGTCAGCAGCGCCCCGCGGGGCGCCAGGGGAAGGGGTGCACGACTATCGGGTAACGCCCGGGCCGGTCCGTGCTGCCGGCGGCGGGCCTGACGATTGCCGGGGCGAGGCGGCGGGCGATGCGCCCGCGCAGAGTTCCTGCGGCTCCGCGGCGAAGTAGCGGAATCTTAACATAAATCGGCCACGGGTTCCGACCCGGGCCCCAAACGCCGGAGAGGACAGGCTAGCGCGGGATTGTTGCATTCCCTTGACCGCGGGGTGGATCGGTCTGACAGTTCAGCTCACCGCCGCCGCGCAAACTCGACCGCCATGCAATGATTCCATAGCCACACCCGCTGCGCTTGGCCCATTCCGCCCGTTGATACATACCTATCAGGATTTATCAATTCATGAGAGATTGATAAATAAACACCGGGGGACTAGCATATTTATCGATATGGGAAGAATTGATAGAAACTGAGCCAAATCCATCACCATGAAGCCGCTCGTCCCACCCCCCCCACCGGAGAAGCTGCTGGCATCGTGCCCCCACGATATCTTGCTGCGCCTGTTCCGGGAGGTGGGCACAACTCACCAGGGGCGCTACCTCCACTGGGACAAGCTCCGTCATCTGACCCCGCCGGAGGAATTTTCAGCCGAGGAGTGGTGGCTGGGGATCAAGCTGGCCCGTCACCAGCAATTCCGTACCATTCCCCTGCGCGATCTCAAGGGAGAGCCGTTTCGCTATACGCTGCCCGACTGTGTCCTGAAGAAGTTGCATCACATCGACAGCCTGGCGAGCGGCCGTCTCGCGTTGAGCGGGCAGGTGGCCACGGAGGAAAACCGGGACCGCTTCATCTTCAACTCCCTGGTGGAGGAGGCCATCACCTCCAGCCAGCTCGAGGGGGCCAGCACCACGCGCCAGGTGGCGGCCGACATGATCCGCTACGAACGCCGCCCGCGCGACAAGAGCGAGCGGATGATCCTCAACAACTATCTCGCCATGCAGTCGGTGCGCGAAGTGAAGAACCGGCCACTGGACTTCGCCGGACTGATGTCACTGCATCGGACGCTGACCGCCGAGACGCTCGAGGATCCTTCCGCCGCCGGCCGTATCCAGCAGCCGGGCGACAAACGGGTCGAGGTGGTGGATCACCGCTCCCGGCACGTGCTTCACACCCCCCCGCCGGCCGAGACACTACAGAAGCGCATGGGAACCCTCATCGCCTTCGCCAACAGCGAAGGCGATGAGGCGGAATTCATGCACCCCGTGATACGCGCCATCACCCTCCACTTCTGGCTGGCCTACGAGCACCCGTTCGTGGACGGCAACGGCCGCACCGCACGCGCCCTCTTCTACCGGACCATGCTGCAGCGCGGCTACTGGCTGTTCGAGTTCATCTCCATCTCGCGCATCCTGAAGCGGGCCCCCGCCAGGTATGCCCGCGCGTTCCTGGAGACGGAGAGCGACGACAACGACCTGACCTACTTCATCATCCACCAGCTGGGGGTCATCGAACAGGCGCTCGACGACCTGGAAACCTATCTCGCCCGCAAGGCATCGCAACTGAATCGACTGGAGCAGCGGCTGCGGCGCTCCGACCTGAACCACCGCCAGATCGCCCTGCTCTCCCATGCCATCCGCCACCCCGGGCACGCGTACACGGTGAAGTCCCACCAGAACAGCCACGGCGTCGCCTACGCCACCGCCCGGGCCGACCTGATCCAGCTGGCGGAAGCCGGCCTGATGATTCAACGACGAATCGGCAAGAAAACCCTGGAGTTCATCGCACCGGACGACCTGGAGGAGCGGATTCGCTAGCGCCCGGCGTCAGCCCGACCCGCGCTACCGCTCCCCCAGCAGGCAGCGCGGCTCGATCAGCACCGTCGCCTCGGCGTTGCCCAGCCACACCTGGCCCTCCTGCACGGTGCACTGCAGGCGCATGGTGCGGCTGACCAGCCCGGCCAGGGCGCGGGTCGCCTCCTGGGGCAGGTCGAACACCCGCAGGTTGTCGAGTCGCTCCAGCTCCCGGGCGTTGCGCTCCCACCACTGCCCGGCGGTGCGGCCGCCGTAGGTGTAGAGCACCACCTCCCGCGCCCTGCCGCAGGCCCTGCGCAGGCGCCGCGCGTCGGGCAGACCCACCTCGATCCAGAGCCGGATCTCCTCGTCCAGGCTACGCTCCCAGAGCGCCGGCTCGTCGTCGGCGCACAGCCCCTTGGTGAACTGCAGCGCCTCCCCGGCGTGGAGCGCGAAGGCCAGCAGCCGCACCATCATCCGCTCGTCGGTCTCCGAGGGGTGGCGCGCCAGGGTCAGGGCGTGGTCGGCGTAGTGGTTGCGGTCCATGTCCGCGATCTGCAGGTCGGCCTTGAAGATGGTGGCGGTGAGGGCCATGGGAGAGGAACCGGGTTGCCTGTGGGGCGGCCAGTGTAACCGGGCCGGAGGGAAAGGTCAGGGATTCCGGCCCGGCGCGGGGTGGAAGTTGCCAACCCGCCCCTTCGCCGAGTCACATTGCCGGCAAGGGCAGCCTCCCGTCCACGGTGAACATCCCGATGGAGAAGCGGTGCAGCGCCCGGCTCCGGGGTTGGCCGAACGTGACCGTGTGGGCCGTGGTGTCGCCGAACCAGGCCTGCATCTGCACGGGCCGCGGCGCGGCAAAGGCGGCGGGCGTGAAGAGGGCGACGTTGACGCCGCCCCCTGGGCAGCGGGCGGAGGGATATTCGAAGGCCTCGATTCCCGCGGCGCGCATGGCGCTGCCGAGACTCTGGGTGGCAGTGTAGTCGGCGGGATGGGCCAGGATGGGCCGATGCCCGGCGCAGGCGCCGTCCTGGAGCCGCAGACCGTGCCCGGTGGCGTAGCGTGCGCTGAACAGGGTGTGCTCGCTGCGGATCGACGCTGACGGCGGCGTCTGCATCCCGTTCCAGAAAACAAAGCGATAGTAGGCCGATTCGGCCAGGACGGTGGCGGGTGTCAGGGCTCCGTAGAAGAGGGAGGGCTCATGCCGGCGGCCGAAGCGAGAGCCATGGGCCAGGGGCGGGTAGCGGAACGGGGTATGGAGGAGGTAGTGCAGCTGCCCGCTGCCGGGTGGTACCGGCGGCTTGACCGCCTCGAGCATCTCCTCCAGCAGCCCCTGCGCCTCCAGGCTGTCCACCAGCGCCAGGGTGGCGATCTGCTCCTGGCTCTCCACCAGGCGGTGGAGTTTACCGTCGATGGACCGGACAGCGGCAGCGAGGCGGCAGCCTTCCCACAGCCCGGTCACTCAGACCTTGCCCCGGATGGCGTCGAGATACTCCATCACCCGCACCAGCCCCTGCACGCTCCGGATCTGCTCGGCAGGGACACCGCCGGTGTGGGCGTTTGACGTGTGCATCCAGTGACGCATGTGGACGCGGTCACCGCCCACCAGGGCGTAGAGGCTGCGGTAGCACCGGATCACCATGAGGGCGAGCTCGCCGGACTTGGTGGCCGGGGCGATCCCGCCGCGGGAAAAGATGGCGCGATCCCTGCCGATAGCCGAGCCGAGGTCGTCCCGCGTGAGACCGAGCGACTCACCCGCCTTCAGCAGGGCCTGGGTGAGCACCGCGCCGGGATCGGGCTTTTTGGCATTCTCGTTGAGCATGGCGGCCACCCCAGCATGATGGCGTTGCATATGTCACAGAATAAACCGTGAATGATGCAATTGCCACCTCATTCATGCCAACTACTGCGCCGAGATCATACCGGCGAGAAGCCACCGGATCGGGCCTGATCCAGGGTCACTCAAGGAATGTTTCATATCCGCTACGAATGCAGCGCGCTTGAGAACAACGCTGGCGTGGCTCCCCGATGCTGTGGCGACCGGCCCCAGCAGTCAACGGCCTCATGCTTTGGAGTGAGAATGATTCTTAGTTGTCACCGACCCCATTTCGGTGCGGGGATGTATTGAGCCATGTGCCGCTTGGCGGTACTCACACGTTACGAGAGGCCTTACAGACCCTGACTGCTGTTCTCAACCGGGCAACAAAAGTAGCCCGTTTGAGAACAACATAATCACTCTTCCCCTTCGTCCAGAACCTCCGGCACATAGACGCGACGGAGCGGCAAGAGCCCCTTGTAGGGTGAGTCGAACTGCTCATAGTGCTGGAAGATGAGTGACACCAGCTCCTCTCCATCAATCAACCGCAGATTGCTTTTCGACTTGGCAAAGTTCCGGGCCTGTGCGGTAAATGTTCCGAGCGTTACGAGCAATCCGAACTCCTTCTCGCCCACCTTGCCATAGAGAGCGGAGACAACCGGATCGCCGATGCTTCCCTCGGAGCTCTTCACCTGCACTTTCACAATGGGTGGTTCGAACCCAAGCTCGTCCTTGTGGGCAACGATGTCGATTCCGCCATCCGGACCTGCGGAAGAAATGCGGGTCCGGTAGCCCATGGTGTTGAGGAGCTGCGCGACAAAGTCCGCAAACGGATGGCCCTTTACCTCCTGCGCAAGGCGTTTGAGTACGAAGTCCCTGGTTGTCTCCTCGATATCCTTGGCGACCGCGGCGACGGACTCGTCCTTGCTGACTTGAGGTGCATCAAGCCGTCCTTCGAGCGCCAACCGAAATTCGTCCGCGTAATTCTTTACCAGGAAAAGACTCATGGCCGAACCAATTTCGTAAAGTGCCCCCTGGGTGAACTTGGAGCGTGGCACGGCACGCAGCCACTTGGCCGGCCGCATATGGGGATAGCTTGGCTCCAGCTTGGAGTCGAAATGGTATCCACCTTCGATACGACCGATATGTACCTTTCGATCCTGCTTCGATGGGTAAACCACCAGATCACCCGGCTTCATCTCGTGGGCAAAGCGAAATGTCTGGCCAGCGATGCTCGGAATGGCGCCAGGCTTCTTGTCTGGGAACACTTCCGCAACACGCGCCTTGAATGCCTCCCGATCAGGGGCAATCCCGGACAAGTCGCCCAGTTTGCTCCAGCCGATGGCTATCCGATTCTTCTTCAGAAAGAGCGTGTCGGCATCACCGGTCTTGCCCGCGTGTATTCCCCAGATCGTCGTTTCCTTGTTTTCCACGATTCCCTCCCGACACCCATCAGAGATCAACACCGCGACTGCTGGTCATGAAGAACTGGTTCCGCCGCTGCAATCACGGCCAAGATGACCGGCCAATGGCCAACCTATTATTGGGCCATGAACCGCTCATAGCGCCGCTCAAGCAGCACCGGGCTGGGTCGCTTGGCGGCATTTCTCGGCACGATCAGTTGCCTGCCATGCATTTCCTTCAGACCGTGCAACAGCATGGGTCCGTCGCTCTCTTCCAGGATGTCTCGTCGGACTTCCACCACATAATCCGGCCTCACCCCGACGAAACTCCGGTCAAAGGCCGCGTGGTGCAGCTTGCACAAGGACAGGCCGTTGGTGACGATGGGATCGCCCCCCGGCTCTCCATCGGGAATAATGTGCGCCGCATCAAGCAGTTCAGCGTGCTTCAGCCGGCACATGGCACACTGCTCATGATAGGCCTCCAACACCCGCTCCCGAAAGGCGCGCTGGTGCACCCGCTGGCGGACGGTTGCCGTGATGTAGGCCCGGCGCAACTCGCCCGAATCCTCTCTCACCCCATCTGGAGCGAAGGCTTCGCCCGGCGAGTAGAGCGAGGTGTTCGCATCGTCCGCCTGCACGGTGAAGGTCAGGCGTTCGGGATTATCACCGACGATAAAGACGGGCCAGAGTGCCAGATACTTCCCCTTCACCACCTGGTAGAAGTAGACCAGCGGGATGCGCAGGCGCATCGCCTCCCGGAGGCCGCGGTTATCCCGATGCCCGGGATCGGTCCCCCGGTAACGGTATTGAATGAGCGATTCCGTGAGGTAGCCGTCGTCATAGGGACCATTGGGAATCGTGGTTATGGAGATGGGGATATCGAGAACCGCCGGTTTGAAGATGCCCTGGGGTCCGAGGAGAGGGACGCGGTGTCCTTCGAATTCAAAACCCTGCGCAAGGAGGGTTCGTGGCAGAACATCTCCGTGCCTATCCACCTGCCTCTCCAACCAGCTGAAGGCCTCCCGGCGGACCAGCGCATCGTGCCGGCCGGCGCCTATCACGCAACTTCCTCCGCCACGCCATTGCCCAGATCGTTGGCAATCTCCCGGAACTGCGCCAGGGCCGCCTCCAGATCCTCGACGATCTCCTGTGCAATGACCTCGGGGGCCGGCAGATTCTCGGTATCGGAGAGGGATTCGTCCCGGAGCCAGAAGATATCCAGGCTCGCCTTGTCGCGGGCGACAAGCTCCTTGTAGTCATAGGCGCGCCAGCGACCGTCCGGTTTCCGCTTCTCGCTCCAGGTGGCCTTGCGGTCGTGGCGGTTGTCCGGGTTGAAGCAGCGGACGAACTCCTCCAGATCCTCACGCCTGAGGGGATTGGTCTTCAGGGTGAAGTGGATATTGGTGCGCAGGTCGTAGATCCAGAGTTTCCGCGTCCACGGCTTCTCCGAGGCGGGCTTCTTGTCGAAGAAGAGCACGTTCGCCTTCACACCCTGGGCGTAGAACAGGCCGGTGGGCAGGCGCAGCAGGGTATGGACATCGCACTCGTGGAGCAGCTTGCGGCGGATGGTTTCGCCGGCGCCGCCCTCGAACAGCACGTTGTCGGGCACCACCACGGCGGCGCGGCCGTTCTGCTTGAGCAGCGTCTTCACATGCTGGACGAAGTTGAGCTGCTTGTTGGATGTGGTGGTCCAGAAGTCATCGCGCTCGATGGTGTCGCGCTCCCTTGTGACCTTGCCCTCCTCACCCACGATGGTGGTGCTGCTCTTCTTGCCGAAGGGCGGATTGGTGAGCACCAGATCGAAGCGGTCGCCGGGGTCGACGGCCAGCGAGTCGCCCACCACGACGGGCTCGAAATCCTGGCTACCGATGCCGTGCAGCAGCATGTTCATGGCGCACAGCCGCGCAGTGGCCTGCACCAACTCCCAGCCCTTGAAGGTCTCCCCCTTGAGCTTAGTCTTCTGCGGTTTGGTCAGGTTGGGGTTGTGCTTCACCACATAGTCGTGGGCCGCGAGCAGAAAGCCGCCGGTGCCGCAGGCCGGGTCGCTCACAGTCTCCCCGGGCTTCGGGGCCATGACATCCACAATGGCCTGGATCAGCGGGCGCGGGGTGAAGTACTGGCCGGCGCCGGACTTGGTATCCTGGGCGTTCTTCTCCAGCAGGCCTTCATAGGCATCGCCCTTAACGTCGGCGCTCATCGACACCCACTGTTCCTTGTCGATGAGATCCACCACCAGCCGCCGCAGCTTGGTCGGGTCCTGGAACTTGTTCTGCGACTTGTTGAAGATCAGCCCGAGCAGGCCCTTCTGGTTGCCCAGCGCCTCAAGGGTGTGGCGGTAGTGATCGAACAGGTCGTCGCCGTCCTTCTTGATGAGGCTCGGCCAACCGTACTGCTCCGGCACCGGGCTCTTCTGGTGGTACGGTTCCCTGGTGCGCTCGTCGGCCATCTTGAGGAACAGCAGATAGGTGAGCTGTTCGACGTAATCGCCATAGGACATGCCGTCGTCGCGCAGGACGTTGCAGTAGTTCCAGAGTTTTTGGACAATGCCATTCGCTGTCATTAACAATCACCGATCTATGCGAAATCATCTGGAACTACCATCTCAGCGCCGTCCGTAATTTCTTTGCTTCATACTCCAATAATCCCAACGACTCCAGGTCAGTAGCACGCAATCGATCTTGAATTTCATTCCACTCCTCTTCTCCGGTGAATAACATCTCTACTTTCCGAATTGCAGATGCGGGAACGTCATAGTCCATTAGGACTGACAATGCACCCTTAAAGAATGAATTCTCCAGGAGGGCGCAAAAGTATGAGTAGTTCCCTGCATCCATATTGTGTTTTGCGAACACATACGCTTGGATCTCTGATAACCCGACAAGGAGTTTCGGTAGCTTGAATTCGAACCACTGCCTGAACACCCCTAGCACCAACAGCACAACTCTCTGCACTCGCTCAGTCTCATCCGGCGCTTGTTGGCGCCAATAATCACTGTCCAGGTTCGCCGCAATTAAATATTTAACGGTCTTACCCCTTGTGTATTGATTGGCCATAAACGCCAATTGTGCTGGTGAGGCGATACCTGCTTTGGAGTCTGATGACTTTAGAAAATACTTCCACGCAAGCTCTATGGTAGCCTTTAACTCTTCAAACTTCGGGAGTGTTCTCCATTTCAGAACGCGGTTGTATCTTTCTAAGTTTCCTTCCAATTCTCTGACAAGATCAATTTGTCCTTTTACTGGTAAGCCTGAGTTCTTCTTGATTACAGCCCGAAGCTCGGGTTCGAGGCCTTCATAGCCATCAAGTCTATGCATCGCATCCGTCTGAATATCCTCTTTGTCCAACTGAACGAGCAACTCAAGCGGTGCGTTACGCTGCGTGAATAATGGCACGTCAACCTCTAATTCCAATTGCGCAGGGTTTTTATGAAATTCAAACACCTTCCCAACAAAGTGGAAATTCATTCGACCAGAACGACCTACTATATTTTTGTAATCAAAGAAATCAATCGGTTTCCTACCCTTTTGTCTGTCAAAAAGCACTACGTTCCTTGCGGTTGTGTTGACCCCCTCGATCAATGTGGAAGTGCAAAATAAATATTTTACATGTCCGCGATTAAATGCGTCCACTATTGAGCTCCCTAGATGGCGTGGTAAATGGCCATGGTGAAATGCAATCCCATGTTTCAACACATCGGCCAGGCACCACCCTGCATGTATGTTCTGTGATACCCACTCAATGATGTCAGCACATTCCTTGGCTGCCGTCGGATGTTCCTGTAGTCGACCAATGGCGGCTAGATATTTCTTGTACTCGTTTGCCAGATCAGTGGCTTTCGGTGGACCAGAACAATAGATGATTGTTGGCTCATTCAAACCAACCAGCAGCTCATACAACCCCTGCTTTCTACCGGGGTCCCTTTCCTTCCACTGCATCCCCTCATAGATCTTTTCGACATCAACAGCGACTGTCGCGTAATCCGAGCGGTGCCAAAAAGCATGATGCTCATCGATAAACTGATCAGGGATGCGTTTTATATTTGGCCCAAGAAGATAGAACCTATCGGTCATCTTGAGCAATCTATAAAGCGCATGGTTCAGGACTGTCGCACGCTCGTCATCACGTTCAAGGCTTAGCTTGTAGAACTCGTCGATAACAAAAAAATCGATGTCGGGAAAACTATCGTATTCAACAACTCTTTCTCCCGTGAACAGGAAGATGTTTCTCCCAGAGGACGGTCGTTGATGTGTTGAGACAACGAGCTGATAGGTATCGCCATACTTGCTCAACTTTTTCCGAGTCTCATCAAGCAAGGCCAATGTGGGCTGAATCACAACAATGTTGCTATAAGCCTTCGAAGCAACCACCTCTTCAATCAGCAAACTCTTTCCAAAACTAGTAGGTGCGCTCACAACCAGGCTATTGCCGTCTGCTAATAGTGCAGAGAGGTACTGCTGTTCTCGATGCAGGAAATAGCCTGGCATGAAATCTGATTGATGATACTCGTGACGCAAACTCGCGCTACCGGCTAAGAGCGCCTTGTTTATGTATGGATGAAGACCCGCCGCTTCCACTAGATCATTCCATATTGGGTGGGTTTGTCTGTCGACGTGCTCCAGTTTATCCAAAACTCGAATTGCGAGGTCTCGACCGTAGCATTCTGTATCATGGCGAGCCAACAGAGTTGAGCATGCCCTTGCAATTTCAAAACTATCAGCCAACCCGATGCGGTGCGCTTGCTGTACACGGGTTCTGGCCTCTTGGTAGATATCAGGGATCATCATATGGCCTGCATATTCTTAAGACGTTTATCGAGCTCGCTTAGGAGTTCGTCCTTCGATGGAATGGGCAACAACATAAGCAGAACATCAACGTCCGTCTTTATCTTCTTCTGGTCGAACACATACTTCAGATCACGACATTCCGCAACAAAATCGGAAATGAATTGCTTTGTATTATCATTGTGTAGGCCATACAACGGACTTGTATAGGTGCAAACCATCGGTATGCAGATGTTGTCCATGACCTCTTCCAGCCGACGATGCTCGTACAGAAGCCGCCTCCAGTGTTCAATGTCAGGTATGGATTCCGGAAGTTTGGTTTCAATCAGATTGAACTCTCTCCGTAAATAGTCTCGCTCTATATGCTGCTTTAGATCCGCAGCAAGTTCCTTCACGCCATCTCGACCATTTTTATAAAGCTTCGACTCGCCGAGCCACATCTTCTTCGATTCTTCTGATACGACAACATGCACACCGTCAAACCCATGCACGGTCGCATTGTCCGTATCTTTGAACCAAATCTTCGAAATCAGCGGGATGCTTCCGCAGAAGTCCCGGAGCAGAAGGTGCAGCACTAATTCGCCAAACTCACCTCTCTTCTTGTAATTATCAGTTGTATAAACACGGGTTGCAGCCTCTTTGAGCTTCCTACGAAGACGCGTCAACGGAATTGCAGTACCAGTGTGGTACCCCAATGCGAATTCCGGGATGACGTCTGCCAGTACATCAACAAGGGGCTGTAGCCTGAACTGATTTTGTTCGAAGCCCACGTTATAGGCGCGAAGTGTTGATTCGCTAATTGTTTCTTCAAGAACGAGATCAGATTCAAATGGTTTCGAACACATAATTGTTGATGCCCCTGTCTGTCCTAAAAGTCGAACACCGCAGGCATTGTTAGCCTCTCGCGCTTAGAGTTTTTTGAAATCAGCACCCCCCGAAAAGGCTGCTGACAGAATTGAGCTACGCAGCCTATTAGCGCGTTGAAGATTGGCGTCCACCAGGGCCTCAGTTTCGCCCGACAGGGACAGGCTGCGGTCAACTTCAGAAAGAATGCGCTCTTGTTTACTGACTGGCGGTATTGGAATCAACAATTCCTGGAAACGCTTTTGCGTTAGATTCACACCGCTGTCACTAATCCCGGTCTTCAATTCATTGATCGACTCAACCACATCCGGTGAATTGAGAACCAACTCCATATATGCAGGCAAAGCAACGTCCTGCTTAGTGCGCAGTCGATACACTTTGTCACACAGCATTATCCGTGGCCTTGTCGCCTTAACCAAGCAGGCCACTCCGACTCTTGAGCGTGGCCCTGCTCGTGTAATGAGCAAGTCTCCCGGAATCAGTTCAAGGTGTGCCCTTGGCACCAACTTATTAGGAAGCCTCTTGTTCTCAGCCTGAAGATACTTAAGTGGCTGCACCGCGGTCGTCTTCATTACCGCCCAATCATCGTCGCACTGTGCTGACTGGTTTTCACATTGCGGACTCCATCCTTGGTCAAGAGACTCGACGGCTACACCAATTGGATTACGTTCCCATTCCGGCTTGCCCGGCGAGGCGTCATCCGCGACGAGGCGGCCTTCGACGGCGGCTTTGAGGACGGCGGCTTTGTAGCGCTTGAAGTTGGCCTTGACGCGCTTGAGGTTGGCGACGGCTTCATCGAGGCGGGAGAATTGTTTTTCGATTTCCGCGACGATGCATTGTTGTTGGTCGAGGGGCGCGATTGGGATTGGAATCTGTTTCGCCTTTGCGCCCGACAACTCAAGAAACGTAGTTCCGCTGGCCAGACTTTCGGCTAGGTTTTTGCTGCCTTTAAGCCACCAGTACGCGTAGTCAGGCAACACACCGTCCTTAAGCACAAAGCTCTTGAAGCCTTGGTTTGTGCAGACAGGATTCGATGCAATGGCGACATAGCCAATCGGTGCCCTAGAAGTAAACAGAACCGTACCAGCGGGCATCATCTTGGCTGAGGAGGTATCGAGCCCCTTCTGAGTTATGTATCTGGCGCCATGACCAATGGTTTTCGCTGTGTAGCCTGAGAGATCGGCAGGCGTCAGCCAAGGAATCGTTCCGCCTTCGTAGTTACTGGGCTCATTCGTTTTTGGCGTGCCGCCGCTCACAACGTCGGCAATTTCGCCCATCGTCGACCATTCCCAACCTGGCGGTAGCTCCATTAGTTCGATGCTCATGCCGCCAACGTCTCATTCAATTCTTCAATGATCGCGTTCAGCTTGTCGCCGAACAGTTGATAGACCTTGCCCAAGCCGCCTTCCTGGGCGAAGGGAGCATACTCGAAGTCTTCCGGCTCGATTCCAAGATTGGCAGCGATGTGGTCGCGGATCATTTCCAGCCATCTCATTTGTTCGGGGGTGAAGCGAGAACCTGCAACCCCACCCTCACCCCTGCCCCCTCCCTGAGGGAGAGGGGTCTGAGACGCGAGCCAGACATTGAAGTTGGCGTTGACGCGCTCGGGGAACGGGATGAGTTCGTTGTCCTGGTGGATGGCAAATCTCACCAACGACACGAGGTCGGTGAGGATGCGATTGCCGCCTACTCCGCGCACCTTCGATCTTTGAAGTGCAGCATAGGCACCCCAGAGCTGCGACTTGTCCCAGAGGTTTGGCGGCTTCTGAATGGCGTCGGCCAGTTCCTGGACGGCCTCCAGGGTGAGGCGGTGCTTGTAGGGTTTGCTGTAGAGCACCTGGAGGGCGGTGATTTCGTCTTTGTGCTCGGCGATGAACTGCTCGAAGGACTGGACCATGCCTCTGGCACGGTCGAGGGCCTCGGGGGAGAAGGTGGCTTCAAGCACTTCGTCGGCGCTGACGATGTCGATGACGACTTCATTTTTCTTTTTGGTCGCAATGATGAGCTCGCGCAACTCAGGATCGTTCAACGGTTTGATGGCGTCGAGGATGATCTTCCGTCGCGCGGCGCTGATAGCCTGGTCGGTAATCGGCTTGTCGTCATCAGGAGCGATGCCCAGATCCGCCCTGGCTTGTTCGAGGTGGCGGTCCGGGTTCAGGGCGGCGACGATGCGGTGGCTGAGTTTCTTTACGCTCAGGCCACCGGAAAGCGCGCGGATTCGGTCGTCGTCCTCCGCACTCATACGGTGCTCCATGCGGGCGAGGCGGCCGGCGAGCGAGGTGAGCACATCGTCCTCGGTGTTGCCGAACGCGACCGCCTGCATCAGTTTTTCGAAGCTGACGGTGGGCTTCTGCTCCATGGGGCGCGAGTCGGTTTTGTCGCGCTCGCAGACACCGACGGCGTCGACGACGACGAAGTGGTCCTTGACCTTGGCGTCGGGAGTGACGCTCTGCAGATCGTCGGGCTTGATCACGCGCACGCCGCGGCCCTTCATCTGCTCGAAGAAGGCGCGGGATTTGACGGCGCGCATGAACAGGACCACTTCCACCGCTTTGATGTCAGTGCCCGTGGCAATCATGTCCACGGTCACCGCGATGCGCGGCATGGGGCTGGTGCGGAACTCGTTGATGAGGTCTTTCGGTTTCGCGCCGGTGGTGCGGTAGGTGATCTTCTGGGCGAAGTCGTTCCCCTTGCCAAACTCCTCGCGCACGATCTCGACGATGTTCTCCGCGTGGGCGTCGTCCTTGGCGAAGACGAGGGTCTTGGGCACCCAGGTGCGGCCGGTGAAGATTTCGGTGAAGAGTTTGTCGCGGTAGGTCTGGATGATCTTGCGGATCTGGTCCGGGGCGACCACGTCGCGGTCGAGCTGGTTGGGGTCGTAGCTGAAGTCGTCGTCGAGCTGTTCCCAACGCTTCCTGCGGGTGTCGCGCTCCTGAATCTGCACCGAGTAGCCCGCCTCCACCTGGGAGCCTTGTTCGGTGATGGCGGTGCGGATGCGGTAGACGTCGTAGTTGACGTTGACGCCGTCGGCCACGGCCATCTCGTGGTTGTATTCCATCACCAGGTTCTGGTGGAAGAATCCGAAAGTCTGCTTGCTGGGCGTGGCGGTGAGGCCGATGAGATAGGCGTCGAAATACTCCAGCACCTGCGCCCAGAGGTTGTAGATGGAACGGTGACACTCGTCGGTGACGATGACATCGAAGCTCTCGATGGGGATGGCCGGGTTGTACTCGATGGGCTCGGGCTGTTTGAACAGGCCGCCGAGCTGGTCCACCGATTCTTCTTCCAGCTCATCCGGCAGCTCCTTGCCTTTGAGCATGGAGTACATGCGCTGGATGGTGCTGATGCAGACCCGTGCGGTGGTATCGAGGGTGTTGCTCGTTAGGCGCTGGACGATGTACTCCTCGGTGAACTTGAAGTTGTTGTAGGGCGAGGCGTACTGCTGGAACTCCTTCAGCGTCTGGTCGCCGAGGTTGCCGCGGTCCACCAGGAACAGCACGCGCCGGGCGCCGGTAAACTTGATGAGCCGGTAGATGAAGGAGATGGCGGTGAAGGTTTTGCCCGAGCCGGTGGCCATCTGAATGAGGGCGCGGGGGCGGTTTTCCCGCAACGACTTTTCCAGGTTCTCGATGGCCGTCACCTGCGCCGGCCAGAGCCCTTCTGTGACGAGCGGCGGCAGATGGGCAATGCGGGCAAGGAGGGTCTGGGCGCTGTAGACCGGATGATCCTCTGCCGCCTTGGGCACCTCACCCCCATCCGGGCCTTCCCCTTGGGAGGGGGAAGAGGTGACTACGAAGGCGTCGGCAAGCCAGGTTGCCAGCATCTCGGGTCGGTGGAAGGCGAAGACCGGGCGGGAGCGGGGCTGGGGGTCGAGGCCGTTGGTGAAGCGCGTCTCCACGCCAGTGGACTGGTAGGCGAAGGGCAGGGGATTGCCCCAGCGCGGCAGGCCGTCGGGCAGGCCATGAGTGTACTTGTCCGACTGGGTCTCGACGCCGGTGAGGGTGACACCCGCCTTCTTGGCCTCGATGACACCGGCCGCCTGACCGTCCAAGTAGAGCAGGTAGTCGGCGAAGCCGTAGCCGCTCTTCAGGGAAAACTCCCGGATAGCGACACCCCGGGCAGCCTGGATGTTGGCCGCACCGGCATCCTGCACCTGCCAACCGGCCGCCTGCAGAAGCTTGTCGATGGTCTCCCTGGCGCTGCGCTCCAGCTCAGCCATTGGTGGGCTGCCCTCCCTGGTGTGGGACTTTTTCCCACAGGACTTTAGCAGAGATGCGGGGTGAATATCGCCGATCTCCCTGAATCGTGTGGGATATTTCACACTCGGGTAGGGGGCGATGACGGATGAAGAGACCTTAACCCGTATTTCTCTCCATTCCACTGCGGCGGCGGCCCCTTTCTCGCCGTGAAGGGGCGCCATACCCCGGCCAGATAAATCTGGCCCTACGTCGTGTCGGCTACGCCGGCGCGGGATTCGGTCCGTGCCACGGTCACGCGGGCACCTCGGCGCCCGCGCTTCACTCCACGGTGAGAGATCCGGGCTATCCGGTTCGCCTGCCCTACTCCACCGTCACCGCCTTCGCCAGGTTCCGCGGCTGGTCCACGTCGGTGCCCTTGAACACGGCGGCGTGGTAGGCCAGGAGCTGGAGGGGGACGGTGAAGACGATGGGGGAGATGGCGTCGTGGACGGGGGCGACGGGGAGGACTTCGACGCCGGGGCCGGACTGGATGCCGGTGTGCTCGTCGGCGAAGACGATGAGCTCGCCGCCGCGGGCGCGGACTTCCTGGAGGTTGGAGCGCAGTTTCTCCAGCAGCTCGTTGTTGGGGGCCACGGCCACCACGGGCATGTCGGCGTCCACCAGGGCCAGGGGGCCGTGCTTGAGCTCGCCGGCGGGGTAGGCCTCGGCGTGGATGTAGGAGATCTCCTTGAGCTTGAGCGCGCCTTCCATGGCCACCGGGTAGTGGGCGCCGCGGCCGAGGAAGAGCGCGTGGTGCTTGTCGGTGAAGCGCTCGGCGATGGCGCGGATCTCGTCGTTGAGGCCCAGCACCTCCTCGATGCGCCCGGGCAGCTCCCGGAGCTCCCGCACCAGGTGGGCGGCGCTGGTGGCGTCCAGGGCGTGGCGGCGGCCCAGCGCCAGGGTGAGCAGCATCAGCGCCACCAGCTGGGTGGTGAAGGCCTTGGTGGAGGCCACCCCGATCTCGGGGCCGGCGCGGGTCATCAGCACCAGGTCGGCCTCCCGCACGAGCGAGCTCTCGGGGACGTTGCAGATGGCGAGGGTGGCGCGGTAGCCCAGCGTGCGCGCCTCGCGCAGGGCGGCCAGGGTGTCGGCGGTCTCGCCGGACTGGGAGATGGCCACGAACAGGGCGTCGGCGGGCACCACCGGGCGGCGGTAGCGGAACTCGCTCGCCACCTCCACGTGGCAGGGGACGCCGGCCAGCCCCTCCAGCCAGTAGCGGGCCACCTGGCCGGCGTGGAAGCTGGTGCCGCAGGCGATGATGTGCACCGAGCGCACGCCGTCGAAGATATCCGGGGCTGTGGTGCCGAAGCTCTCCTCCAGCAGCCGGTCGTCCACCAGCCGCCCCTCCAGGGTCTCGGCCACGGCGGCGGGCTGCTCGAAGATCTCCTTGAGCATGTAGTGGCGGTACTCGCCCCGCTCCACCGCGTCGGCGGTGAGCTCGGTGGTGCGCACGGGCCGCTCCACCGCCGCACCGTCGTTGTAGACCCGGAAGCCGTCGCGGCCCAGATCCACCACGTCGCCCTCCTCCAGGAAGGCGAAGCGCTGGGTCACCGGCAGCAGCGCCCCCACGTCGGAGGCGATGAAGTGCTCGCCGATGCCCGCGCCCACCACCAGCGGGCTGCCGCTGCGGGCGGCCACCAGCCGCCCCGGCTCGTCCACGCTCACCACGCCCAGGGCGTAGGCGCCGCGCAGCACCGCCACCGCGGCGGTCACGGCGGCCAGCAGGCCGCTGCCGCCGGAGAGCTCGCGGTGGACGAGGTGGGCGATGACCTCGGTGTCGGTGTCGGAGGTGAAGGCGTAGCCCGCCGCCTCCAGCTCGGCGCGCAGCTCGGCGTGGTTCTCGATGATGCCGTTGTGGACCACCACCACCCGCTCGCCGGAGACGTGGGGGTGGGCGTTGTTCTCCGTGGGCGCGCCGTGGGTGGCCCAGCGGGTGTGGGCCACGCCGGTGGTGCCGGCGATGGGCTCCCGGGCGAGCCGGTCGGCCAGGCTCTGCACCTTGCCCACCGCGCGCAGGCGCTGCAGCGTGCCGTCGGGGCCCAGCACCGCCATCCCCGCCGAGTCGTAGCCGCGGTACTCCAGCCGCCGCAGCCCCTCGAGCAGGATCGGCGCCACGTCCCGCTGCGCCACCGCACCCACGATTCCACACATGATCGTTCCCTCTTCGCCTGGTCCCGGATTACGCCTGGAAAGAATATTAATAGACAGGATTTACAGGATGCACAGGATTATGTTTTGAGCCCGGAACAGGGTGGGGTCCCGGGGCGACCCGCAAGACTGTGAACAATCAGCCGCCTGCGGCTTAAGCCTGGCCAGACAGTAAGTTCCGGGTTGATGGACTCTCCCGGTATTCACCGAGTCCCGGCATCGGCGCCACCGGTTATCTGTCAGCCCCAAATCCCAATCCTGTAAATCCTGTCAATCCTGTCTATTTCATTTCTTCTTCTTGGCCGGCCGCTTCCAGCCGCTGACGGTGCGCTGGGGGGCACGGCTCAGGGTGAGGCCGCCCGGGGGGACGTCCCGGGTGATGGTGGAGCCGGCGCCGATGGTGGCGTCATCGCCCACGCTCACGGGAGCCACCAGCTGGGTGTCGGAGCCGACGAACACGCGGTCGCCGATGACGGTCTTGTGCTTGTGGGCGCCGTCGTAGTTGCAGGTGATGGTGCCGGCGCCGATGTTCACCCCGCGGCCGATGTCGCTGTCGCCCACGTAGGCGAGGTGGTTGATCTTGCTGCCCTCGCCCACCAGCGACTGCTTGATCTCCACGAAGTTGCCCACGTGCACCCCGGCGGCGAGCTCGGCCCCGGGCCGAAGCCGGGCGAAGGGGCCGATGCGGCTGCCGGCGCCCACCGCCGCCGACTCGATCACCGAGTGGGCGCGGATCTCGGCGCCCGCGCCGATGCGGCAGTCGCACAGCACGCAGCCCGGGCCGACATATACGCCCTCGCCCAGCTCCACCTCGCCCTCGATGACCACGTTCACGTCGATGACCACGTCGCGCCCGGCGGTGAGCCGGCCGCGGACATCGAAGCGGGCCGGGTCGAGCAGGGTCACGCCCGCGGCCATGAGCGCCTCGGCCTGGCGGCGCTGGAAGGCGCGCTCGAGCCGGGCGAGCTGGGCCCGGGTGTTGACCCCGAGCACCTCCTCCACCGCCGCCGGGCCGCCCACCTGCACCGCGACACCCTCCTCCACCGCCAGGGCGACGAGGTCGGTGAGGTAGTACTCGCCCTGGGCGTTGTCGTTGCCGAGCCGCGGCAGCCAGAGGCCGAGCAGCCCCGCGGGCAGGGCCATGATGCCGGTGTTCACCTCGCGGATGGCGCGCTGTTCGGGAGTGGCGTCCTTCTCCTCCACGATGCCGGTGACGTTGCCGCCGGTGTCGCGCAGGATGCGGCCGTAGCCGGCGGGGTCGTCCAGCTCGACGGTGAGCAGCGCCAGGTGGTTGCCGGCGCAGGCGGCGAGCAGCCGCTCCAGGGTCTCCGGGGCGATGAGGGGCACGTCGCCGTAGAGGATCAGCACCGTCTCGTCGACCCCGAGCAGGGGCAGGGCCTGGGCCACGGCGTGGCCGGTGCCGAGCTGCTCGGCCTGCTCGGCCCAGTCGAGGTCGGCGTCGGGGAAAGCGGCCTGGACCCGGTCGCCGCCGTGGCCGTGCACCACCACGATGCGCCGGGCCGCCAGCGCCCGGGCGGCGTCGATGACGTGGCCCAGCAGCGGCCGGCCCGCCAGGGGATGGAGCACCTTGGGCAGGCGCGAACGCATGCGGCTGCCCTCGCCGGCGGCGAGGATCACCACGCTCAGGGGGCGGTCCGTGTCCCGGTTCATTCGCGGCGTTCTCCGTGCTGAGTGGTAATGGGTGCTCTGCGTCGCCGGCTCAGCGGCCGGTTCCTTGGCACGTTCGGTGCGCGGCGCACCTTCCGGGCGGCGGATTCGTGCGGATGAATCCGCACCTACGCCCGTTATCCCTTGACCCTTATCCCTTGCCCCTTATCCATCCCCACCTCAGTGGGTCGTGCAGACCCCGGCGGGCTGGTCCGGCACGCCGGCGGCGATCTCCTCGGGGGTGGCGTCGCGCACGTCGGTCACCTCCACCACGAAGCGCAGGGTCTTGCCGGCGAAGGGGTGGTTGCCGTCCACGGTGAGCCGATCGTTCTCGATCCGGGAGACGATGAAGGTGCGGGTCTCGCCGCGGTCGTTCTGCATCTCCACCTGGGCGCCCACGTAGCGCACCTCGGGCGGGACATTGTCGATGTCGTCGGTGAAGGTGAGGTCCGGGTCGTGGGGGCCGAAGCCCTGCTCGGGGCTGAGGATGACCTCCACGGTGTCACCCACCTCGCAGCCGTCGAGGCGCTTCTCCACCTGCTCGATGAGCTGGGAGCCGACGCCGTGGACGTAGCCGATGGGCAGGTCCGAGCGCTCGAGTATCTCCCCCTCCTCGCTCAGGATGGAGTAGGTGACGTACACCGCCTTGTTCTTCGCAACCTTCATGATTCAAAACCCCTGATAGACGAAACGGGCGACCAAAGGTCGCCCGTCCCATTGTCCTGCAAATCCGCCCGGAGCGGAACCGTCTACCGGCCCAGCTTCTTGCGGAGCTTCTGGATGGTCTGCAGCTGCGCCACCGCCTCGGCCAGCTCGGCCTGGGCCTTGGCGAAGTCGAAGTCGGACCTCTTGTCCGCCAGCATCTGCTCGGCCCGCTTCTTGGCCTCCAGCGCCTGGGCCTCGTCCAGGTCGTGGGCCCGCTCGGCGGTATCCGCCAGCACCGTCACGGTGTGGGGCTGCACTTCCAGCATCCCCCCGGAGATGTAGAACATCTCCTCCTCGCCGTGCTCGTCCCGCACCCGCACCTGCCCCGGCTTGAGGCGGCTGAGCAGGGGCGCGTGGCGGGGCGCGATGCCCACCTCGCCCATCTCGGCGGGGGCGAACACCATGGTGGCGGTGCCGGAGAAGATCCCCCGTTCTGCGCTCACGATGTCGACGTGAATGGTCATGGCCATGTATAGCCTCCGTTCAGTGGCTCAGCCTCAGAGGTTCTTGGCCTTCTCGGCCGCTTCCTCGATGCCGCCCACCATGTAGAACGCCTGCTCGGGCAGGTGGTCGTACTCGCCCGCGACGATGGCCTTGAACCCGGCAATGGAGTCCTTCAGGGACACGTACTTGCCCGGCGAGCCGGTGAACTGCTCGGCCACGAAGAAGGGCTGGGACAGGAAGCGCTGGATCTTGCGCGCGCGGCCCACCACCAGCTTGTCCTCCTCGGACAGCTCGTCCATGCCGAGAATGGCGATGATGTCCTTCAGCTCCTTGTAGCGCTGCAGGGTCCCCTGCACGGAGCGGGCGGTCTCGTAGTGATCCTGGCCCACCACCAGCGGGTCGAGCTGGCGGGAGGTGGAGTCGAGCGGGTCCACCGCCGGGTAGATGCCCAGCTCGGCGATCTGGCGGGACAGCACCAGGGTCGCGTCCAGGTGGGCGAAGGTGGTGGCCGGGGACGGGTCGGTGAGATCGTCCGCGGGCACGTACACCGCCTGGATGGAGGTGATGGAGCCGGTCTTGGTGGAGGTGATGCGCTCCTGCAGGGCGCCCATCTCCGCGGCCAGGGTCGGCTGGTAGCCCACCGCGGAGGGCATGCGGCCCAGCAGCGCCGAGACCTCGGTGCCCGCCAGCGTGTAGCGGTAGATGTTGTCCACGAAGAACAGCACGTCGCGGCCTTCGTCGCGGAAGTTCTCGGCCATGGTCAGGCCGGTCAGCGCGACGCGCAGGCGGTTGCCCGGGGGCTCGTTCATCTGGCCGTAGACCAGCGCCACCTTGTCGATGACGCCGCCCTCGGTCATCTCGTGGTAGAAGTCGTTGCCCTCGCGGGTGCGCTCGCCCACGCCGGCGAACACGGAGTAGCCCGAGTGCTCCACGGCGATGTTGCGGATGAGCTCCATCAGGGTCACGGTCTTGCCCACGCCGGCGCCGCCGAACAGGCCCACCTTGCCGCCCTTGGCGAACGGGCAGATGAGGTCGATGACCTTGATGCCGGTCTCGAGAATCTCGACCGCCGAGGACTGCTCGTCGAAGCCGGGGGCCTCGCGATGGATGGAGGCGGTGGCCTCGTTGCCGATCTCGCCCTTGCCGTCCACCGGGTTGCCGAGCACGTCCATGATGCGGCCCAGGGTCTTCTGACCCACGGGCACGTTGATGGGGGCGCCGGTGCCGGAGACGCCCATGCTGCGGCGCAGGCCGTCGGTGGAACCCATGGCGATGGTGCGCACAACGCCGTCACCCAGCTGCTGCTGCACCTCCAGGGTCAGGCCCGCGTCATCAACCACGAGCGCATCGTACACCTTCGGCAGAGCGTCGCGGGGGAACTCCACGTCCACCACTGCGCCAATGATCTGAACAATCTTGCCCGAACTCATCTGTTCGTTCCCCTCAAGGTTTGCTGTTGAATTCTTGCCGTCCCGAACCACCCGGGAAGCGCGATCAGACCGCGGCCGCGCCGGCCACGATCTCCGACAGCTCCTGGGTGATGGCTGCCTGGCGCGCCTTGTTGTAGGCGAGCTGCAGCTCGTCGATCAGGTTGCCGGCGTTATCCGATGCGCTCTTCATGGCCACCATGCGGGCGGCCTGCTCGCAGGCGATGTTCTCCACCACGCCCTGGTAGACCTGCGACTCGATGTAGCGCATGAGCAGGTCGTCCAGGACATCCTGGGACTCCGGCTCGTAGATGTAGTCCCAGTGGTGCTTCAGCCGGTCGTCCTCGTCGGGGACGATGGGCAGCAGCTGCTCCAGACCGGGCGCCTGGGTCATGGTGTTCACGAACTCGTTGGAGACCAGGTAGAGGCGATCGATGCTGCCCTTGTGGTAGGCGTCGAGCATCACCTTGACCGTGCCGATGAGCTCGATGATGCCGGGGGCGTCGCCGAGATGGCTGGCCTGGGCCACCACGTTGCCGCCGAGGCGGCGGAAGAAGCCGCCCGCCTTGGAGCCGATGGTGCAGAGGTCGATCTCGACACCCTTGGCCTGCCACTCCTTCATGGCCGCCACCATGGTCTTGAACATGTTGGCGTTCAGTCCGCCGCACAGTCCGCGATCGGTGGACACCACGATGAAGCCCACGCGCCTGGCCTCCCGCTCGATCATGAACGGGTGCTTGTACTCGGGGTGGGCCATGGCCAGGTGGCCGATCACCTTGCGCATCTTCTCAGCGTAGGGACGGCTCGCGGCCATGCGATCCTGCGCCTTGCGCATCTTGCTGGCGGCCACCATCTCCATCGCACGCGTGATCTTCTGCGTGCTCTGAATGCTCCGGATTTTGGTGCGAATCTCTTTGCCGCTTGCCATGCTTCCGCTCTCGCTTCTGGACCTGGGCGGGTCGGGGCCGTCCCGCACGGGACGGCCCCGGCGGCCGTTACCAGGTGTGGGTAGCCTTGAAGTCCTCGACCGCCTTGCGCAGGCCCGACTCCACCGCGTCGTCGTAGACCGGGTTGTCGTTGATCTGCTTGAGGAGATCGGCGTTGCTGGAGCGCATGAAGCTCAGCAGCGCGGCCTCGAAGTCCACCACCTTCTTGATCTCGACGTCGTCGATGTAGCCCTCGTTGACGGCGAACAGGGACACCGCCTGCTCGGCCACGCTCAGCGGGCTGTACTGCTTCTGCTTCATCAGCTCGGTGACCCGCTGGCCGCGCTCGAGCTGCTTGCGGGTGGCCTCGTCGAGGTCGGAGGCGAACTGGGCGAAGGCCGCCAGCTCGCGGTACTGGGCCAGCGCCAGGCGCACGCCGCCGCCGAGCTTCTTGATGATCTTGGTCTGGGCCGAACCGCCCACGCGCGACACCGACAGGCCGGCGTTGATGGCCGGGCGGATGTTGGCGTTGAAGAGATCGGTCTCGAGGAAGATCTGGCCGTCGGTGATGGAGATGACGTTGGTGGGCACGAAGGCCGACACGTCGCCCGCCTGGGTCTCGATGATCGGCAGCGCGGTCAGCGAACCGGTCTGGCCCTTCACCTCGCCCTTGGTGAACTCCTCCACGTACTCGGCGTTGACGCGCGCGGCGCGCTCCAGCAGGCGGGAGTGGAGGTAGAACACGTCGCCGGGGTACGCCTCGCGGCCCGGGGGACGGCGCAGCAGCAGGGAGACCTGGCGGTAGGCCCAGGCCTGCTTGGTCAGATCGTCGTAGACGATGAGCGCGTCCTGGCCGCGGTCGCGGTAGTACTCGCCCATGGTGCAGCCGGAGTAGGGGGCGATGAACTGCAGCGCGGCGGACTCCGCGGCGCTGGCGGCCACCACGGTGGTGTACTCCATGGCGCCGTGCTCCTCGAGCTTGCGCACCACGTTGGCGATGGAGCTGGCCTTCTGGCCCACCGCCACGTAGATGCACTTAACGCCCGAGCCCTTCTGGTTGATGATGGCGTCGATGGCGATGGCGGTCTTGCCGGTCTGGCGGTCGCCGATGATCAGCTCGCGCTGGCCGCGGCCGACGGGCACCATGGCGTCGAGCGCCTTGTAGCCGGTCTGCATCGGCTGGTCCACCGACTTGCGGGTGATGACGCCCGGGGCCACCTTCTCGATGGGGGAGGAGGTCACCTCGCCCACCAGCGGGCCCTTGCCGTCCACCGGCTCGCCCAGGGAGTTCACCACGCGGCCGAGCAGCGCGTCGCCGGTGGGCACCTCGAGCACGCGGCCGGTGGTGCGCACCCAGTCGCCCTCGGTGAGGTGCTTGTAGTCGCCGAGGACCACGGCGCCCACGGAATCCCGCTCCAGGTTCAGGGCGAGGCCGAAGGTGTTGCCGGGGAACTCCAGCATCTCGTAGGACATGACGTCGGCCAGGCCGTGGATGCGGACGATGCCATCCGTGAGGCCGACGATGGTGCCCTCGGTGCGGGCCTCGCTGGTGGCCTCGAAGCCCTCGATCTTCTTCTGAATCAGCTCACTGATTTCCGAAGGATTCAGTTGCATAGCGGTCTTCCTTTGTGCGTGACGGGCGTGTGGGGCGGAGCTTCCCGGGAGCCGGGGCGCTGGTGCGCGGCCCGCTGCCCTCACCCATGTAGTCTTTTGCCTAGATACCCAGTTGGCTCGCCAGCTGCTCGATGCGTCCCCGCAGGGAGCCGTCGATGACCTTGTCGCCGACGCGCACCAAGACACCACCGATGAGGTCTTCGTCCACCCGGCTGGAGAGGTTCACCGCCTTGCCGAACCGCTTCGCGAGCGCCTCGGCGAGCTGCGCCTGTTCCGCCTCCTGGAGCGGGAAGGCGGAAATCACCTCCACGTCCACGCGGGACTCGGCCTCCTTCTTCAGCTCCTCGAACTGCGCGGCGATCTCCGGCAGCAGGCCCTGGCGCTTGTTCTCCACCAGGGTGCGGAGGAAATTCATGCCGTTGGCGTCCAGCCGCTCTCCGCAGAGCTCGAGCAGCAGCGCGCTGGCACGCTCGGGACCCCCCTTGGGGTTGCGTTCCAGCGCCAGCATGCCGGGGTCCTGCACCACCACGGCGGCGAAGGCCAGCATTTCCGACCACTCGGCGAGGCGGCCGGCCTTCTGCGCGAAGCGGAAGGCGGCAACCGCGTAGGGTCTGGCTACGGTATTTTTTTCAGCCATCGTTCATGCCCTAGAGCTGGGCCGCCACGTCCTTGAGGAGGCGTTCGTGGTCAGCGGCGTTGACTTCCTTCTCGAGCACCTTGCGGGCACCCACGACCGCCAGCTGGACGACCTGGCCGCGCAGTTCGTCGCGCGCCCGGCTCATCTCCTGGCCGATCTCGGAACGCGCCGCTTCCAGGAGCCGCTGCCCCTCGTCGCGGGCCTGGCCCTTGGCCTCTTCCACGATCTCGTTGCCGCGCTTCTGGGCCTGGGAGATGATCTCGGCGGCCTGGCGCTTGGCCTCCACGAGCACTTCCTTGGCGTGGTTCTCCGCCAGTTCGCGCTCCTTCAGCCCACGCTCGGCGGCAGCCAGCCCGTCGGCAATCTTGGTCTTGCGGTCGTTCAGGGCCTGCATGATGGGAGGCCAAACAAACTTCATGCAGAACCAGACAAACACAAAGAACGCAATCGACTGGCCAATCAGGGTTGCGTTGAAGTTCATGTCCGTTCCCTATATCGAAGATGGACGGTCGTGTGTGTCGCTACAGCGTCGGGTCGGAGACCGCTCTTATCCCGCAACAGCGAACAGCACGTACATGGCCAGACCGACGGCGATCATCGGCACGGCGTCGACCAGACCCATCACGATGAAGAACTGGGTACGGAGCATGGGGATCAGCTCCGGCTGGCGCGCGGCACCTTCGAGGAAGCGGCCGCCCAGCACGCCGATGCCCACGGCGGCACCGAGTGCGCCGAGACCCATCATGATTGCGCCAGCGATGTAAAGCAGTGCACTTTCCATTGTTCTCTCCTAGAGACAGGTTGGATACGAAAGAGAAATCAGTGGTGCTCCTGGTGAGCCATGTCCAGGTACACGATGGTCAGGGTCATGAAGATGAACGCCTGCAGCGTGATGATCAGGATGTGGAAGATGGCCCAGCCCAACTGAAGCAGTCCGCCGAAGGCGCCCATGGCCCAGCCGGCGCCGTACATCAGCGCGATGAGGATGAAGATCATCTCGCCGGCGTACATGTTGCCGAACAGTCGCAGGGCCAGTGAGATCGGCTTGGAGATCAGGGTCACGCCTTCCAGGAACAGGTTGACCGGCAGCGCCCACTTGCCGAAGGGCTGCAGGGTCAGCTCGCCGAGGAAGCCGCCGACGCCCTTGATCTTGATGCTGTAGTAGAGAATCAGCCAGAACACCGACAGGGACATGCCGAAGGTGATGTTGGGATCGGTGCTCGGCACGATCTTGAGGTAGGGGATGCCGATGAGCGTGGCCAGGCCGGGAATGAAGTCGACGGCCACGAGGTCCATCAGGTTCTGCAGGAAGATCCAGACGAAGATGGTGAGCGCCAGCGGGGCCACCACGTCGTTCTTGCCGGAGAAGCTGCCGCGGACGCTGTCGTCGATGAACTCGACGATCCACTCGACGAAGTTCAGCCAGCCGCCCGGCACGCCGGCGGAGGCCTGCAGGGCCGCCTTGCGGAACAGCCACAGGAACAGCACGCCGAGGCCGATGGAGAAGAACATGGTGTCGAGGTTGATCGCCCAGAAGCCCATCTCGCCGGCTTCCTGCACCGAGTGGGCGATGCCCCAGGTGCCGTCCGGGTGCTGACCGAAGGTCAGGTTGGTCAGGTGGTGCTTGATGTACCCCGAGGAGGTCAGCTCTCCGCTAGTCGACATTTCTCAAGCCTCGATTCCGATTTTGATATCCGGCGCCCAGCTGCACGGCCTGGTTGACGAAGAAGCCGATCAGCAGGGGCAGCGGCGGGAGCGTCCACGCACCGAGCCCCAGGGCAAATAAGATCACGGTCGCCAGGAACCGCTCCAGCGCCGCGCGGTAGAGCACGCGCATGTTGCGCCCGACGTCGGTTCCGGCCACCCGGTCCGCGCGCCCGGCATGCCAGCGCAGCAGGAGCAGGTTGACCACGGCGATGCCGCCGCCGAAGGCCGCGCCCAGCGCCGCCCTCGGCCCCCAGCCGATCCCGGCCACCGCGGCGACCGCAACCAGCAGAATCATCTGCACAAAAAATCGCCTGCGAAGCTGTGCCTGCAGGCGGGTCACGTAGTAACTCATGCGTGATTGCCTGCGCGAGCCTCGCGGCGCTTGTCTGCCTGTCTTTTCCAGCGTGACAAGAGTCCCAAACCCGGGTCTGTCAGCGGCGCCGAAGTATAGCCCCATGCACTTATGGGGTCAATGTGCCACTAAAAATCTTTTATATAAGCGTATTAGTTAAATCAAACATACCATTGCCATATGACAGCTTTCCCGGGCTACTTGATGTGCCCGAGAATGCCGTCCAGTTCGTCCAGGCTGTTGTAGGCGATGACCAGCTTGCCCTTGCCCTTGTTGCCGTGATCGATGCGCACCGCGGCGCCGAGCCGCTCGGAGAGGCGCTCCTGCAGGCGGCGGATGTCCGGATCGGGCGCCCGCGGGGCGGCCTTCGGCTTCTCGCTCTGCAGCCGCCGCACCAGGTGCTCGGTCTCGCGCACCGACAGCCCCCGCGCCGCCACCGTGCGCGCCGCCTCGCTCTGCTTCTCGCCGGCGAGGCCGAGCAGGGCGCGGGCATGGCCCATTTCGAGATCGCCGTGCTCCAGCAGCAGCGCCACGTCGGGGTTGAGGGTGAGCAGGCGCAGCAGGTTGGTGACCGCGGCGCGGGAGCGCCCCACCGCCTCGGCCACCTGCTGGTGGGTCATGCCGAACTCGTCGATGAGCCGCTGCAGGGCGGTGGCCTCCTCCATGGGGTTGAGGTTCTCGCGCTGGATGTTCTCGATCAGCGCCATCGCCACGGCGATCTCGTCGGACACGTCGCGCACCACCGCGGGGATGGTGTCCTTGCCGGCCAGCTGGGAGGCGCGCCAGCGCCGCTCGCCGGCGATGATCTCGAACCGCCCGCCGCCGATGGGGCGCACCACGATGGGCTGCACCACGCCCTGGGCGCGGATGGAGGCGGCCAGCTCCTCCAGCGCCTCGGGATGCATGTCCTTGCGGGGCTGGTACTTGCCGCGCTGGACCAGGTCCAGCCCCAGGTGGCGCAGCTCGTTCTCGGGCGCGGCCGCGGCGCTGTCGCCGCGCGGCGCCGGCGCGGCGCTGCCCAGCAGGGCGTCCAGCCCCCGGCCCAGTCCCCGTTTCTTCACACTCATGGCTGTCTTGTCCTCTCCTGGCGCCGGCTCGCGTACCCCGCCGTGCTGATCAATTCAGGAAACCTCAACCGGTGCCGGTCCCGGCCGGCTCGGCCGCCGCCTCGTGGCGGCGCAGCATCTCCCCGGCCAGGGCCATGTAGGCCACCGACCCGCGGGAGAGGCGATCATAGACCAGCGCCGGCAGGCCGTGGCTCGGCGCCTCGGCCAGGCGCACGTTGCGCGGCACGACGGTGCGGTAGACGCGATCGCCGAAGTGGCCGATGAGCTGGCGCGAGACGTCGATGGCCAGCCGGTTGCGCGGATCGTACATGGTGCGCAGCAGCCCCTCGATCTCGAGCCCGGGATTGACCGCGGCGCGGATCTTCTCGATGGTGTTCATGAGCGCCGTCAGCCCTTCCAGCGCGTAGTACTCGCACTGCATCGGGATCAGCACCGCGTCGGCCGCCACCAGCGCGTTGACGGTCAGCATGTTCAGCGCCGGCGGGCAGTCGATGATGATGTAGTCGTAGCGCGCGCGCACCGTGCCCAGGGCATGGCGCAGGCGCCGTTCGCGGCCCTCGAGATCCAGCAGCTGCACCTCGGCGCCGGTGAGATCGCCGTTGGCGGGCAGCAGGTGGAAGGGGGCCGAGTCGAGCTTGAGCAGGGCCTGGTCCATGGCCGCCTCGCCCAGCAGCACGTCGTAGCTGGTCAGCTCCAGCGACTCCCGCGGCACGCCGCAGCCCTGGGTGGCGTTGCCCTGGGGATCCATGTCCACCAGCAGGACCGTCCGCCCGGCCTCGGCCAGCGAGGCGGCCAGGTTGACGCAGGTGGTGGTCTTGCCCACCCCGCCCTTCTGGTTGGTTACCGCGATGATCCTGCCCATCAGCCAGTCTCCCCCCCCGTCTCCGGGCCGTAATTCAAAACCACCAGGTGGCGCTCCGCCGCCAGCCCCGGCACCTGCAGCCGCTCCACCGCGGCCACCGTGAAGCCCGGCGGCAGCCCGCCCAGCTCCGCTTCCGGCAGGGTGCCCTTCATGGCCAGCCACACGCCGTCCGGACAGGCCAGCGCGCGGGTCTGGCGCAGCCAGTCGCCAAGCGCCGCATAAGCCCGTGAAACCACCGTATTGAAACACGCCGCGGGCCGGTACGCCTCAACCCGGGACCATACCACGTGCACGTTGCCCAGGCCGAGCTCGGTCGCCGCCTGGGCAACGAAGCGGGTCTTCTTGCCGTTGCTGTCCAGCAGCTCGAAGGTCCAGTCCGGGCGGGCCAGCGCCAGGGGGATGCCCGGCAGCCCCGCGCCGGTGCCCACGTCCAGCACCCGCGGCCCCCGCAGGTGGGGCAGCACCGCCAGGCTGTCGAGCAGGTGGCGCACCACCATCTCCCCCGGCGCGGTGACGGCGGTGAGGTTGTAGGCGCGGTTCCAGCGCGAAAGCAGGCGCAGGTAGTCCAGCAGCGGCGCGGCCAGCCCCGGCGCCAGCGCCAGCCGCTCCAGGCCGCGCACCAGCGTCGCCTCCGCCGCGGCCCACTCGGCCGCCCCCGCCTCAGGCGCTCTTGCGCTCATCGAGGCTGCGCCGTTTCTTCAGATGGACCAGCAGCAGGGAGACCGCCGCCGGGGTCACCCCGGGCACCCGCGCCGCCTGGCCCAGGGTGGCCGGGCGCGCGGCGGCCAGCTTCTGGCGCACCTCGTTGGAGAGGCCGTGGACGCTATCATAGTCCAGGTCGGCCGGCAGCGGCTGGGACTCGTAGCGCAGCTGGCGGGCGATCTCCGCGCCCTGGCGCTCGATGTAGCCGGCGTACTTCACCTGCACCTCCACCTGCTCCGCCACCGCCGGGTGGAGCGGCTCCGGGATCAGCCCCGGCAGCTCGTGCAGCCGGGCCAGCTCGATGCCGGGCCGGCGCAGCAGCTCCTCGAGCCGGTACTCCCGCGTGAGCGGCTGGCCCAGCAGCGGCTCCAGGGCCCGGGCCGCGTCGCTGCCGGGCCGCACCCAGGTCTCGCGCAGGCGCCGCTGCTCGCGCCCGATGGCCTCGCGCTTGGCGCGGAAGGCGTCCCAGCGCGCCGCGTCCACCAGCCCCAGGTCGTGGCCGATCCCGGTCAGGCGGAGATCGGCGTTGTCCTCCCGCAGCAGCAGGCGGTACTCGGCGCGGCTGGTGAACATGCGGTAGGGCTCGGAGGTGCCGCGGGTGATGAGGTCGTCCACCAGCACGCCCAGGTAGGCCTGGTCGCGGCGCGGCCACCAGGGCTCCCGCCCCTGCACCGCCAGCGCCGCGTTGAGCCCCGCCAGCAGCCCCTGGGCGGCGGCCTCCTCGTAGCCGGTGGTGCCGTTGATCTGGCCGGCGAACCAGAGCCCGGGGACGAACTTCGTCTGCAGGGTGGGCTCGAGATCGCGGGGATCGAAGAAGTCGTACTCGATGGCGTAGCCCGGGCGGGTGATGTGGGCCCGCTCCAGGCCGCGGATGGAGCGCACCAGCGCCAGCTGGATGTCGAAGGGCAGCGAGGTGGAGATGCCGTTGGGGTAGATCTCGTGGGTGTCGAGCCCCTCGGGCTCGAGGAAGATCTGGTGCGAGTCGCGATCGGCGAAGCGCACGATCTTATCCTCGATGGAGGGGCAGTAGCGCGGCCCCACCCCCTCGATGACCCCGGTGTAGAGGGGCGAGCGGTCCATGCCGCCGCGGATGATGTCGTGGGTGGCGGCGTTGGTGCGGGTGATGTGGCAGGGCACCTGGCGCGGATGCTCGGCGGCGTCGCCCAGGAACGAGAATACCGGCACCGGGGTGTCGCCGGGCTGCACCTCGAGGGCGTCCCAGTCGATGCTGCGCCCGTCCAGCCGCGGCGGCGTGCCGGTCTTCAGCCGCTCCACCCGGAACGGCAGCTCGCGCAGGCGCGCGGCCAGGGTCACCGAGGGCGGGTCGCCGGCGCGCCCGCCGGGGTGGTTGGCCAGCCCCACGTGGATCCGCCCGCCGAGGAAGGTGCCCACGGTGAGCACCACGGCCGGGGCGTGGAAGCGCAGCCCCATCTGGGTGACCACCCCCGCCACCCGCCCGCCGTCGAGGATCAGGTCGTCCACGGCCTGCTGGAACAGGGTGAGGTTGGGCTGGTTCTCCAGCGCCGCGCGCACCGCCCGCTTGTAGAGCGCGCGGTCGGCCTGGGCGCGGGTGGCGCGCACTGCCGGTCCCTTGCGGGCGTTGAGCACCCGGAACTGGATCCCGGCCCGGTCGATGGCCCGGGCCATCAGCCCGCCGAGGGCGTCGATCTCCCGCACCAGGTGACCCTTGCCGATGCCGCCGATGGCCGGGTTGCAGGACATCTGGCCGAGGGTCTCGATGTTGTGGGTGAGCAGCAGCGTGCGCGCGCCGAGCCGCGCGGCGGCTAGCGCGGCCTCCGTGCCGGCGTGCCCGCCGCCCACCACGATCACATCGAAACGCTCAGTGAAGTCCATGCCGAATCAGCAAGTTAAAAATCGGGATCGGCCATTATAGAGTCTCGGGCCCGGATTGTAACCGGGGTGGCGGCCAACCCCGCCGCAGTTTCTTCTATTCACCACGGGGACACGGAGAAAGACCGTAAAGACGTGTTATCCACAGATTACGCAGATTACACAGATGGTGTTCCGGTTCGATCAGTCGGGTGTCGCGGACTGCTGCGGCGTTGCGCTCGCTTGAAAGGGTGCCTGCCCTTCCTGCACCGGCGCGCCTTGCATCTGACCGGGCGGCGACTCGCTGCATGGGCCTCCAAGAGTGGCGCAGCACACCAGACCACCCGGTGCCAGGCGCAACAACGTGGAAGACCCTATCTCTTTTAATCTGCGCAATCTGCGTAATCTGCGGATATCCTCTCTTTCGCTTTTCAACCCGTGCCCTGACGCAGGCGGCGGGGGATTTGACCCAGTGCCGGCGCCGGGGCCGGCCGCAAGTCCCTGATTTGCCGTCCGCCGTTGCCTGGCATCGACATTGCAGACCGGTTTCCCGTCCGCACACTGCACAGGGAAGCGCTGCCATGGATTGCCTGCCCACCTTTCCCGTCCGCCGCGCCTGCGGCGGGCTCCCCTGCGGGGCGTGTCCCCTCGGTCCCCTCCATGCCGGCGGCCTGGAGGTGGAGAGCCGCTACGTGCCCGAGGGCTTGCGCCTCTACCGGGCCGGGGAGCCGGGCGAGCACTTCTACCACCTGGTCCGGGGCCAGCTGAAGCTGGTCTGCTACCTCCCCGACGGGCAGCAGCGCATCGTGCGCCTGCTCGGGCCCGGGGACCTGTTCGGGCTGGAGGTCCTGCTGGACACCGGCTATCGGCACCACGCCTGGGTGGTCCGCGGCGCCCTGCTCTGCCGGCTGCCGGCGGCGGCGGTGCGCCGCGCCGCCGATGCCGATCCGGCGCTGAAGTGGAACCTGCTGGGCCACTGGCAGCGGGCGCTGGAGGCGGCGGACACCTGGCTGACCCGCTTCGCCACCGGCACCGCCCGCCAGCGGGTGGCGCGGATGCTGCTGTGGTTCGCCGAGCGCGGCCACGGCCGGCTGGAGATCGACTTCACCCGCGAGGAGATGGGGGCGATGCTGGGGCTGACCGCGGAGACGGTGAGCCGGGTGATGGCCGAGTTCCAGCGCGGCGGCGGCCTGCGCCGCCGGGGCCGCAGCGGGCTGAGCTGCGACTGCCGCCAGCTGGCCCGGATGGCCGGCGAGATGTAAGCGCTTACTTACACTTTAACGCCCGGGTTTATGGCAACGGCGACCTGCGCCGTCGTCCCGGCAGGGCCTACTTGCCGATGCAGAAGCTGGCGAAGATCCGGCCCAGCAGATCCTCGGAGCCGAAGGCGCCGGTAATCTCCGCCAGGGTATCCTGGGCCAGGCGCAGTTCCTCGGCCAGCAGCTCGCCGGCGCGCGCCTCGGCCAGCTGGACCCGGCCCCGGGCGAGCGCCGCGCGCGCCGCCGCCAGCGCCTCCAGGTGCCGGCGCCGGGCCATGAACCCGCCCTCCCCGGCGCTGGCGCTGAAGCCCATCGCCTGCTCCAGGTGCCGGCGCAGCGCCTCGATGCCCTCGCCGCTGCTGGCGCTCAGGCGCACCACCGGCGCGCCCCGCTCCTCCCCCGCCCCGGCCGCGCCGCCGCTGAGATCGATCTTGTTGCGCACCACGGTCAGCGCGGGGCCCCGGGGCAGGCGGGCGAGGATCGCCTCGTCGGCCGCCGTCACCCCGGTGCGGTCGTCCACCACCAGCAGCACCCGGTCCGCCTGGCCGATGGCCTCCCAGGCCCGGCGGATGCCCTCCCGCTCCACCCGGTCCTCGCTCTCGCGCAGACCGGCGGTGTCGATGACGTGCAGGGGCATGCCGTCGAGCAGGATGTGCTCGCGCAGGATGTCCCGGGTGGTGCCCGGGATCTCGGTCACGATGGCCGATTCGCGCCCCGCCAGGGCGTTGAGCAGGCTCGACTTGCCGGCGTTGGGCTGGCCGGCGATCACCACCGTCATCCCCTCGCGCAGCAGGCTGCCCTGGCGGGCGGCGTCCAGCACCCCGTCCAGCCGGGCGGCGAGGCCGTCCAGCTCCCCCAGCACGTGGCCGTCGGCGAGGAAGTCGATCTCCTCCTCGGGAAAGTCGATGGCCGCCTCCACGTACATGCGCAGCTGCACCAGGGACTCCACCAGGGCGTGCACGCGCTGGGAGAACTCCCCCTGCAGGGAGCGCAGGGCAGAGCGGGCGGCCTGCTCCGAGGCGCTGTCGATGAGGTCGGCGATGGCCTCGGCCTGGGCCAGGTCGATCTTGTCGTTGAGGAAGGCCCGCTCGCTGAACTCGCCGGGGCGGGCCGGGCGCACCCCTTCGGCCAGCACCCGCCGCAGCAGCAGGTCCATCACCACGGGCCCGCCGTGGCCCTGGAGCTCGAGGACATCCTCGCCGGTGAAGGAGTGGGGAGCGGGGAAGTAGAGGGCCAGGCCCATGTCCAGGACGCCGCCGTCGCGGTCGCGGAACGGCAGGTACTCGGCCAGGCGGGGCGGCGGGAGCCGCCCCAGGACCGCGCGGGCCACGGCGCCGGCCCGGGGGCCGGAGACGCGGATGATGCCCACCCCGCCCCGGCCGGGGGGGGTGGCCTGCGCCGCGATGGTGTCGGCCGGTTCACTCATGGGCGCGCCGCCCGCGTGGTCAATCCGCCCCAGGCCCGCCACGCTCCTAGGCGTGGTGGGCGCCCGCCGCCTTCTCGATGCCGCGGGTGATGTACCACTGCTGGGCGATGGAGAGCGTGTTGTTCACCACCCAGTAGACCACCAGGCCGGCCGGGAAGAAGGCGAAGAAGACGGTGAACACGAACGGCAGCGCCATCATCACCTTGGCCTGGATCGGGTCCGGCGGCGTCGGGTTGAGCCTCTGCTGGATGAACATGGAGATGCCCATCAGCACCGGCAGCACGTAGTAGGGATCCTTGATGGAGAGATCGTGGATCCAGAGGATGAAGGGCGCCTGGCGCAACTCCACGCTCTCGAGCAGCACCCAGTAGAGGGAGATGAAGACCGGGATCTGCACCAGGATCGGCAGGCAGCCGCCCAGCGGATTGATCTTCTCCTTCTTGTACAGCTCCATCATGGCCTGGTTGAGGCGCTGCTTGTCGTCCCCGTAGCGCTCCTTGAGCGACTGCAGGCGGGGCGCCATGCGGCGCATGTTGGCCATGGAGCGATAGCTGGTGGCGGAGAGGTGGTAGAAGGCCAGCTTGATGATCACGGTCACCAGGACGATGGACCAGCCCCAGTTGCCCACCAGCTTGTGCAGCCACTTCAGCAGCCAGAACAGCGGCTGGGCGATGAACCACAGCCAGCCGTAGTCCACGGTCAGGTCCAGGCCGTCGGCGATCTGGGCCAGCCGGTCCTGGTTCTTCGGCCCCATGTAGAGCTCGAGAGAGAGATCCGCATCGCTCCCCGGCGCCACCTCACGGGTGGGTCCGGCCAGGCCGACCAGGTAGCGCTCGCCCGGCAGCGCCTTGGTGTAGAAGTGGTTGGTGGTGTCCTGGGGCGGAATCCAGGCGCTGATGAAGTAGTGCTGGATCATGGCCGCCCAGCCGCCGGGGACATCGCGGGAGAGCGCCTGCTTGGCCATGTCCTCGAACTTGATCTTCTCGTAGCGCTTGTCCGGGCTCGAGACGGCGGCACCGGTGTAGGTGTAGCCGGCGAACCTGGAACCGCCGAGATCGATGCCGGCGCTGCGCTGCAGCTGGCCGTAGATGCGCGCCGCCACCGGGTCGGCGTCGCCGTTCTCGATCCGGTAGTCCACCTTCACCAGGTAGTTGCCGCGGCTGAAGGTGTAGCTCTTGGTGACCTTGACGCCGTCGTTGTCGACCCAGGTCAGGGGCACCACCAGGGTGTCCTGCCCCGGCTCCAGGCGGAACTCGTCCGCCGCCGCGGTGAAGCGGGCATGGTGGTCGGGCAGGCCGTTGCCGAGCAGCCCGCTCTGGGCCAGGTAGACCCCGCGCTCGGAGGTTTCCAGCAGGGTGAAGGGCGTATCCTTGCGCTCCAGGCTCACCGGGAACTGCAGCAGGTGGGACTCGCGCACGTTGCCCCCGGCGAGGTCGATGACCACGTCGAGCACGTCGGTGCGCACCTCCACCTGGCCGGCGCCGGATGCGGCGGGCGCGGGTGCGCCGGGGGTCGGGACGGACGGGGCCGCGGCCGCGGTGTCGGGCACATCGGCGGGGACTTCGGCCGAGGGCGCGCCCGCCGACGGGGTCGCCACCGCCTGCGGCTCGGGCGGCGGGGCGTTCTCGCGCTGCCAGGCCTCCCAGAGCAGGAAGGAAATCAGGAACAGGGCCAGGTAGAGAAACAGTCTCTGGAAGTCCATAGTCGGCCGTCAGTGTTTGTGGGGTTCATCCGGCACGGGGTCGAAACCGCCCTCGTGCCAGGGATGGCAACGCAGAATCCGCCTCAGGGCCATCCAGCCGCCGCGCAGCACTCCGAACCGTTGCACCGCGGTTTCGGCATAGCAGGAGCAGGAGGGATGGAAACGGCAATTATTGCCCAGCAGGGGACTGATGAGGTAGCGGTAGGCGCGGATGGGCAGAATCAGGAGCCAGCGCATCGTTTCACCACTTCGCTCCAGTGCCTGTGCAGCGCCGCCCGGATGGCCCGGTTGTCCAGCTCGTCGAGCCTGCCGCGGACCATCACTATCATGTCCATTGCCGGCAGCTCTTCCTGGTGCAGGCGGAAGCTCTCGCGCACCAGCCGCTTGATGCGGTTGCGGGCCACGGCGCTCTTCACGTGCCGCTTCGCCACCGTCAGGCCCAGTCGGGGATGACCCAGCCCGTTGGGGCAGATCACCAGGAGGAGAGCGTTCCGCGCCAGGCGCCGGCCCTGGGCAAAGACCCGGGAGAACTCCCTGGGATGCGTCAGCCTCAGCGAGCGCGGGAACCGGCCTCCCCTCCCGGACAAGGAGCCTCTCGCCTCAGGCGCTCAGGCGCTTGCGGCCCTTGGCACGCCGGCGGGCGATGATCTGGCGGCCGTTCTTGGTGGCCATGCGGGCACGGAAACCGTGGTTGCGCTTGCGCTTCAGGACACTGGGTTGGAAAGTTCTTTTCATGACTGCCGCCCTGCGGGTACGTGGATATTGGACTTCGTTTATCTATATCAAGCCGGGGTGTCGGAACACCTGACGCTCACCGCGCACGGCACAGCCGCCGCTCCACGGAATAGAAGCGCCGAAGGATACTTCGCGTCCACGCGGCCTGTCAAATCGGGAACCGGTCCGGGGGCCGTCGGCGGCCTGTTCACAGGATGTGGATAACTCCATTCCCGGCGGCTACACTGGCGGGTCAGTCGACTTCAAAAGGGGGGGTGATTCTTCCAGTGGCCATCGCACTTTGGAACCAGTGTCTGCAGCGCCTGCAGGAAGAGTTGCCCAGCCAGCAGTTCAACACCTGGATCCGTCCCCTGCAGGTGGAGGAAAACGGCGCCACCCTCTACCTCCTCGCCCCCAACCGTTTCGTCCTCGACTGGGTGAGCGATCACTACCTGGAACGCATCAGCCACCTGCTGGCCGAGATCCATGGCGGGGAGCCGCCTCCCCTGCTGCTGGAGGTGGGTAGCCGCAGACAGCCCCAGGCCCGTCCTGCCGGTCCGCCGGGGAACAGTCGCGCCCCGGCCACGGCCACGGAAATACAGCCCTCAGCGCCCGCCACAGGCGGTGAGGAGCGCATGCCCGCCCGCTGGCGCAACACCCTGAACCCCGCCTTCACCTTCGACAACTTCGTGGAGGGCAAGTCCAACCAGCTGGCCCGCGCCGCGGCCACCCAGGTGGCGGAGAACCCCGGCCTGGCCTACAACCCGCTGTTCATCTACGGCGGCGTCGGTCTCGGCAAGACCCACCTGATGCACGCCACCGGGAACCTGATTCTCAAGTCCAAGCCCCGCGGCCGGGTCGTCTACCTCCACTCCGAGGGGTTCGTGGCCGACATGGTCAAGGCGCTGCAGCGCAACGCCATCAACGAGTTCAAGCGCTTCTACCGCTCGGTGGACGCGCTGCTCATCGACGACATCCAGTTCTTCGCCCGCAAGGAGCGTTCCCAGGAGGAGTTTTTCCACACCTTCAACGCCCTGCTCGAGGGCCAGCACCAGGTCATTCTCACCTGTGACCGCTATCCCAAGGAGATCGACGGCCTGGAAGAGCGGCTCAAGTCGCGCTTCGGGTGGGGACTGACGGTGGCCATCGAACCCCCGGAGCTGGAGACCCGGGTGGCAATCCTGATGAGCAAGGCCGAGCAGGCCAAGGTGAAGCTCCCCGACGAGGTGGCGTTCTTCGTCGCCAAGCGCATCCGCTCCAACGTGCGTGAGCTCGAGGGCACCCTGCGGCGGGTCATCGCCAGCTCCCACTTCACCGGGAGACCCATCACCCTGGAGTTCGCCAAGGAGGCGCTGAAGGATCTCATCGCCCTCCATGATCGCCTCATCACGGTGGACAACATCCAGCGCACGGTGGCGGAGTACTACAAGATCCGGGTGGCCGACCTGCTCTCCAAGCGCCGCAGCCGATCGGTGGCCCGCCCGCGCCAACTGGCCATGGCCCTGGCGAAGGAGCTGACCAACCACAGCCTGCCCGAGATCGGCGACGCCTTCGGGGGGCGCGACCATACCACGGTGATCCACGCCTGCCGCAAGATCAAGGAGCTGAGGGAGACGGACCACTCGGTGCAGGAAGACTATGCAAACCTGTTGAGAACCCTCAGCACATGATGTTCCCATCCTGTGGATAAGACGGAACCCGCCGCAAGGCTCCGATTTATCCACAGGATGTGAGCAGCAAACGCAGGTTCCACACCCGGGTCAGTGCAGCTGAAAAAAACTTGCAACCATATGATAAATAATACATAAAACAATTTATCCACAGATGGACGGCTGACTAGTAACAACAACAGGTTTATAAGTATCTTTAATCAACAATTAATCAGTGAGATCACACAACACAGGACAGGCCGCATGAAATTCGCGATCCAACGGGAAGCCCTACTCAAGCCTCTGCAACTGGTCGCTGGTGTTGTGGAGAAGAGGCAGACCTTGCCTATACTCTCCAACGTATTGATTACATTGGAAAATGGACAGCTTTCCCTCACCGGGACGGATCTCGAGGTGGAGCTGGTTGCACGCACGACCGTTGATAGTGCCGATGAAAACGGGGAAATCACCCTGCCGGCGCGCAAGCTCGTGGACATCATGCGCAACCTGCCCGAGGACTCCATGGTCGAGGTTCGTGTCCAGGACCAGCGGGCCGTAATCAAGACGGGAAGAAGCCGGTTCACCCTGGCCACGTTGCCGGCCAGCGAGTTCCCGAACGTGGAGGAGGTCCAGGCCACGAGCCGGTTCCAGGCTCCCCAGCGTGATCTCAAGTTCCTGATCGAACACACCCAGTTCGCCATGGCGCAGCAGGATGTGCGCTACTACCTGAACGGAATGCTGTTCGAGACGCAGCCTGACCTCCTGCGCACCGTGGCGACCGACGGCCACCGGTTGGCCGTCTGCGACAAGGAGATGGAGCTTTCCAATGTCGCCGCCACCCAGGTCATCGTGCCGCGCAAGGGGGTATTGGAACTTCACCGGCTTCTGGAAACCAGTGACGAGCCGGTGGAGGTGATTCTCGGCAGCAACCATATCCGGGTCATCGGTCCCCTCTTCAGCTTCACCTCGAAACTCGTGGACGGCCGCTTCCCCGACTATGGCGCCGTGTTGCCGAAGAATGGAGACAAGATCCTGGTCGCCGGCCGGGAAGATATGCGCCAGGCGCTTCAGCGCGCGGCTATCCTCTCCAACGAGAAGTACCGCGGTATCCGGCTCCAGCTCTCCGCCGGGACCCTCAAGGTCATGGCCAACAACCCTGAGCAGGAAGAGGCCGAGGAGGAGATCGAGGTCAACTACGGCGGGGATGAGCTCGAGATCGGCTTCAACGTGGGCTACCTGCTGGATGTGCTCAATGCCCTGGGAACGGACGCGATCAAGATCACCCTGAAGGATGCGGACAGCAGCGCCGATCTCCGGGCCGACGGTGACGACAGCTGCCGTTACGTCGTCATGCCCATGCGCCTCTGATGGTGACCGCCTGTCGTGGCGGTGGGTGCCCCGGACCCGTGGCCGGGTGTCAATCGCCCGGCTCTTCATCCGGGTTCGCCTCTGGTCCGGTCTTTCAAGCAACCAGCGGCAAGATGCCGCCTGCCGTTGGGGCCGACGGCTATATATATGAGACAGTCTCCTGATGGGGGATAGGCGAAGCGGGATGAACGCGCCCCTTACTATTTAGTGAAGGGGGATGCATCCCGCCCGAGAGATCTACCAGCAACGGAAGCCGCGTGCAGAGGCATGCTGAATGCCCCTGTCAATCGTCCCGACGCGACCACCAGGCCGGTATATTCGCAGTCAGTGCTTCCGCGGTGACTCAGACCGCTCCTTCTCACCGGGCGCCGGGATTCAGGCTACGCGGCCTTCCGTTACGCGTTCGCGGCAGCGAGGGACGCAATCCCCGACACGCCACCATCCCCCATTCCAGCGGCTCAACACCACCATGGAGCCTCAGCAGGAACACGACGTGGAATGAGCCTGCAGAAACTCGTCATCGACAATTTCCGTAACCTGGAGCATGTCCGGCTGGAACCCGCGCTGCACCTCAATCTCGTCACGGGTGCAAACGCCAGCGGAAAAACCAGCCTGCTGGAAGCAATCCACTACCTGGCCATGGCCCGTTCCTTTCGCACCAACAAGCCTTCCAGCATCATCAGATACGGCGCACCGAGTCTGCAGGTGGTAGCAACGGTCCATCGCGAAACCACCGACACGACCACTCATATCGGCATCGAACGACAGCGTTCCGGTGACCTGACTCTCAGGGTCGGTGGGCAGGATGCCAGGAGCCGGGCGGAAATCATCGAGTGGTTGCCCATACAGATCATCGCGGCAGGTGTCCCAGCCCTGCTCGAGGGGGGGCCCAACGAACGCCGCCGCTTCAATGATTGGGGCGTGTTCCACGTGGAACATCGCTTCATGGAGACCTGGAGACACTACAGAAAGGCACTCCAACAACGCAATCGCGCCCTCAGGGAGGGGCTTGCCGAACAGTTGATCACCGCCTGGGACGACGAGTTGCTTCGCTATGGCAAGCAACTCATCCAGATGAAAAGCGACTACATCCAGTCGCTGCTTCCCTTTGCCGAGCCGTACCTGGCCACGGAGGCACACGATTTCGGTCCGATAGAGATAGAATTTCGGCCTGGACACCCCCGTGGTCAGGAACTCGAGGAAGCGCTAACACAATCGCTCAACTGGGACCGGGAGCATGGCTACACACACCATGGTCCGCACCGTTCGGACCTGGTCATAAAATCCGACTCGAAGCCCGCCGTGGAGATACTTTCACGGGGACAGCAAAAGCATCTCAATAGCGCCCTCAAGCTGGCACAGGTGCATCATCTGCGCGTCACCACGGGCAAACACTGTATAGTGCTTCTTGATGACATTACCGCGGAGCTCGATCAGGCGCATACCGCTTCCCTGCTCCAGGACCTCCTCCAACTCCAGACCCAGCTGTTCGTCACCTCCCTGGACGAATCCATCATGGATCACGTCCCCCGTGATGTGGATAGGCGATTGTTCCACGTGGAACATGGCCGGTTTGAAGCAGTGATATAATGGACGCACTCGTCCACGGAGCATCCCTATGACAGATCAGCAGAACGCCACGTACGATTCATCCAGCATCAAGGTGCTCAGGGGTCTCGATGCCGTTCGCAAGCGTCCCGGCATGTATATCGGCGACACGGATGACGGCACCGGCCTGCACCACATGGTGTTCGAGGTGGTGGACAACTCCATCGACGAGGCGCTGGCGGGCTACAGCACGAATATCGATGTGGTGATCCATGCCGATGAGTCGGTGACGGTGCGCGACGACGGCCGCGGGATACCGGTGGATATCCATCCCGAGGAAGGCCGATCCGCGGCGGAAGTGATCATGACCATCCTGCACGCCGGCGGGAAGTTCGACGCCAACTCCTACAAGGTCTCCGGCGGCCTGCATGGCGTGGGTGTTTCTGTGGTGAACGCCCTCTCCGACAAGCTCAGCCTGCTTATCCGGCGTGGCGGAAAGGTCTACGAGCAGGAATATTCCATGGGCAACCCGGCGGAGCCGCTGGCTGTGACGGGGGAGAGCGACCGGACCGGGACGGAGATTCGCTTCCATCCGAGCCCGACCATCTTCACCAATATCGAGTTCCACTATGACATCCTGGCCAAGCGGCTGCGGGAGCTCTCCTTCCTGAATCCCGGGGTGCGGATATCCCTGGCCGACGAACGGACCGGCAAGTCCGATGTGTTCGAGTACCAGGGTGGAATCCGCTCCTTCGTCGAGCACCTGAACCGCAACAAGACCTTGATTCATCCAACGGTTTTCCATTTCCGCCATGAGCGGGAAGATGGCATGACCGTCGAGGTGGCGATGCAGTGGAATGACGGTTTCCAGGAAAACATCTTCTGTTACACCAACAACATTCCCCAGCGTGATGGCGGCACTCACCTGGCGGGATTCCGCAGTGCGCTGACCCGTACGCTGAACAGCTACATCGACAAGGAAGGGCTGGCCAAGAAACTGAAGGTCTCGACCACCGGTGACGATGCCCGCGAGGGCCTGACCGCGGTCCTCTCGGTGAAGGTGCACGACCCGAAGTTCTCCTCCCAGACGAAGGACAAGCTGGTCTCCTCGGAGGTGAAGCCGGCCGTGGAATCGACCATGAGTGAAAAGCTGGACGATTTCCTGCTGGAGAACCCAGCCGATGCCCGCAGCATCGTCAACAAGATCGTGGAGGCGGCACGGGCCCGCGAGGCCGCGCGCAAGGCCCGTGAGATGACGCGCCGCAAGGGGGCGCTGGACGTGGCCGGCCTGCCGGGCAAGCTGGCTGACTGCCAGGAGAAGGATCCCGCCAAGTCCGAACTGTTCATCGTCGAGGGTGATTCCGCCGGCGGGTCCGCCAAGCAGGGGCGTGATCGCCGGTCCCAGGCGATTCTCCCGCTGAAGGGAAAGATCCTCAACGTGGAGAAGGCCCGGTTCGACAAGATGCTCTCCTCGGCCGAGGTGGGAACCCTCATCACCGCCCTCGGCTGCGGAATCGGGCGCGAGGACTACAATCCGGACAAGGCCCGCTACCACCACATCATCATCATGACCGACGCGGACGTGGACGGCTCCCACATCCGCACCCTGCTGCTGACCTTCTTCTACCGGCAGATGCCGGAGCTGATCGAGCGTGGCTACGTCTATATCGCCCAGCCGCCGCTCTACAAGGTGAAGAAGGGCAAGCAGGAGACCTACGTAAAGGATGACGAGGCGCTCGAGGCCTACCTTACCAGCCTGGCGCTGGACAACTCGGCGCTGTACGTGAATCCGGAGGCGCCGCCGATCCAGGGCAGCGGGCTGGAGAGTCTGGCCACCCAGTATCGCACCGTGATGGCGATGATCCGCCGGCTGTCGCGGCGCTATCCGGAGGTGATCCTGGATCGGCTGATCTACATGCCCACCATGACCACCGAGCAGTGGATGGATTCGGCCCGGTCCGCGGAGTGGGTGCAGGAGCTGCAGGGCCGCCTCATTTCCAGCGACGCCAACAATGGCCAGCCCCGCTACCAGCTGTCGGTTGAGAGCGATCCGGAGAAGAATGTTCCGGTGCTGTGGGTGAATATCATGACCCACGGCCTGGAGCACCGCCTGAGCATCACCCCGGAGTTCTTCGCCTCGGCCGAATACCGGAGCCTGGCGGCCCTGGGCGAGAACATCGTCGACCTGCTGGAGGCCGGCTCCTATGTCCAGCGCGGGGAGAAGACCCAGCCCGTCACCAGCTTCCGCGAGGCGCTGGCCTGGCTGCAGAGCGAAGCGCGGCGAGGGCTGCACATCCAGCGCTACAAGGGTCTGGGCGAGATGAATCCCGAGCAGCTGGCGGAGACCACCATGAATCCCGACACCCGGCGCCTGCTGCAGGTGCGGGTCGAGGACGCGGTGGCGGCCGACGAGATCTTCACCACCCTGATGGGCGACCACGTGGAGCCGCGCCGCGACTTCATCGAGCAGAACGCCCTGGCGGTGGCCAACCTCGATGTTTGATGCTTTGTTGGATGTGACCGCAGATTAACGGATTCGGGGACAGTATACTTATTTCCCGGCGAAACCCGGGCCTGCTAGGGGAGAGGGAGAATCTGCCGCCGGGAAATAAGTATACTGTCCCCGAATTGGCGTGCCCTGGTAAAGAGAAACCGCGCAGCGGCTCTGGGTTGGTCGTGAGCGTTGGAGCCGTGGAGCGAGTCTATGCGCTATAAGGCGTTGGCTGTAAGTTAGTACTCACTATCTGCTGGTGAGCGGTTGTTAAATCAACGACAATCAACGCGAATCTGCGGTTCCGGCCTTTGTTTCCGCGGCATCCGCGGGAAGCGTGGATATCCGGGCCATGGTGGAGCGGATCCAGGACTCGGCGTCGCGATTGATGTCGGCCGTGCCGCGGCCCGCGGTCTCGATGACGGGGCCGATGACCAGGCGGATGGTCCCGGGCTTCTTGAGGAACCCCCGCCGCGGCCAGTATTCGCCGGCGTTGTGGGCCACCGGGATGACCGGGTAACCGCTCTTGGCGGCGAGCATGGCGCCGCCGATGTTGAAGGGCTTGTGCACGCCCGGCGCCACCCGCGTCCCTTCCGGGAAGATGACCACCCAGCGCCCGGCGTCCAGCCGGGCCCGGCCCTGGGTGAGGACCTGCTGCATGGCCTTGCGCCCGGCCTTGCGGTCGATGGCGATGGGCCGGGTGAGGGCCAGCCCCCAGCCGAACACGGGAACCCAGAGCAGCTCGCGCTTCAGCACCCAGGCCGGGTCATGGAACACCAGCTGCAGGTAGAGGGTCTCCCAGGCGGACTGGTGGTTGCACATGACGATGCAGTTCGACGGGGGGATGTTCTCCTCCCCTTCCACCTCGCAGCGCAGGCCGCAGGTCAGCTCCAGCCACGCGGTCATGGCGTGGGCCCAGCGTGCGATCAGCCAGACCCGGGGCCGTTCGGGCAGCACCAGGGCCACCGGGATCAGGGGCAGGTAGACCAGGGTGGCCAGCCACATTCCCAGCGCATAGAGGGTGGAACGCAGGATCAGCATGCCGTGTTCTCCCTGTGGTCTTCGGCAGCGGGTTCGGAGTTCAGCAGCCCGGTGACGGCGGCGGCCAGATCCGGGTAGACCGGGGTGCCCGGGGGGAGATCGGGGTTGGTAAGCGTTTGCTCACCCTTTCCGGTGCGCACCAGGATGGGCCGGGCGTCCACCGCCACCGCCGCCTGCAGGTCCCGCAACGAGTCGCCGATGGCGGGCACCCCGGCCAGGCTGACGCCGTAGTGGCGGGCGATGGACTCCAGCAGGCCGGGCAGCGGCTTGCGGCAGGCGCAGTGATCCTCGGGAGTGTGGGGGCAGTAGTAGAGGGCGTCGACATGACCGCCAGCGGCGGCCAGCGCGGCGTTCATCCGGGCGTGAATCCGGTCCAGGGTGGCGCGGTCGTAGAGTCCCCGGCCCACCCCCGACTGGTTGGTGGCCACGGCCACGGTCCAGCCGGCGCGGTTGAGCCGGGCGATGGCCTCGAGGCTGCCGGGTATCGGCACCCACTCCTCCGGCGACTTGATGTAGGCGTCCGAGTCCTCGTTGATGACCCCGTCGCGATCGAGAATGATGAGCTTCATGTGATTGGTTTTAACCGCAGATTACGCAGATTACGCAGATTCTATATGGTCAGGGGCAAGGATGGCTCGCAGTACACTAACATGCGTTGCCTTGCCTGAAGGGAGTGGCCGATCACTCAGGGGAGCATAGGCCGTTCCGGAATGCGGCAGTGCTCCCGTCCGGAGATATTCAATCCGCGTAATCTGCGTAATCTGCGGATGACAATAACAGGGGTTCAGTCCTTGAACTCGGAGACGCGGATGCGGCCGTTGACCATGCGCGAGCGGCGCTGCATGAGCTTCTCCATCTTCTCCCAGAAGGCGGCGTTGAGGTCGAACTCCGCGGCGATGGCCGTGCCCATGACCAGGATGAGCAGGTCGGCCACCTCCTCCGCCAGCTCCGCCTTCGGCTTGCCCTTGGAGACGCAGGCGGAGATCTCGCCCAACTCCTCGGCCATCAGCGCCACGCGGTAGGTGAGCTCCTCGCCGCCCGTCTCCCGGAACCGGTGCTTGTCGTGAAAGGCCTGGACCGCCGCCAGCATGGCGGCCCAGTCTTCCGGCTTGTCAGGTTTGTAAGTGCTCACATTCAATCAGGACTGCAGGCGTGAGATGTCGGCCACCTCAAGGAACAGCCCGCGCAGGCCGCTGAGCAGCGCCAGCCGGTTGGCGCGCACGGCCGGGTCCTCGGCCATCACCAGCACCTGGTCGAAGAAGGCATCCACCACGGCGCGCAGACCGGCGAGCCGGCGCAGGGCCTCGGTGTAGTCGCCGTTGTCCAGCAGCGGCCGGACCGCCTCGCGCTGGGCGGCGACCTGGTCGGCGAGCTCGCGCTCGGCGCTCTCCACCAGCCGCCCGGCGTCAACCGCAGCGGGGATCGCCTCCTCGGTCTTCTTGAGGATGTTGTGCACCCGCTTGTTGGCCGCGGCCAGGCTCTCCGCCTCGGGCAGCTCCCGGAACGCGGCCACCGCGTGTATCCGGTGGTGAAAGTCCAGCGGGCGGACCGGGCGGGTGGCGAGCACCGCCTCGAAGACGTCGGGCCGCACGCCCTCCTCCTGGTACCAGGCGCGCAGTCGCTCGAGCATGAAGGTGAAGACCTGCTCCTCCACGTCGGGCGCGCTGATGCGGCCGTCGTAGCCGCCGCGGGCTTCGGCCAGGGCCCAGGTCAGGTCCAGGGGGAGCCCGCCCTCGACGAGGATGCGCAGGACGCCGACGGCGGCCCGGCGCAGGGCGAAGGGGTCCTTGTCGCCGCTCGGCGGCTGGCCGATGCCGAAAATGCCCACCAGGGTGTCGAGCTTGTCGGCGATGGCCACCGCCCGCCCGCTGTCGGTGGACGGCAGGGCGTCGCCGGAGAAGCGCGGCATGTACTGCTCGTTCAGCGCCCGCGGCACGTCGCCGGGCTCATGGGCGTGGGCGGCGTAGTACTCGCCCATGATGCCCTGCAACTCGGGGAACTCGCCCACCATGCTGGTCATCAGGTCGCACTTGGAGAGCATGCCGGCGCGACGGGCGTTGTCGGGATCGAACCCCAGGCAATCCGCGATGTGGGCGGCCAGCCGCCCCACCCGCTCGGCCTTGTCGAACAGGCTGCCCAGCTGCTGCTGGAACACCACGCTGCGCAGGGAATCGAGGCGATCGGCCAGCGGGGTGTCGAGATCGGTGCGGTAGAAGAAATCGGCGTCGGAGAGGCGCGCACGCATGACCCGCGCGTTGCCGGCCACCACCTGGGCCTCGTCGCGGCTCTCGATGTTGGCCACGGTGATGAAGCTGGGCAGCATCCGGCCGTCGCCATCCACCACGTGGAAGCACTTCTGGTGGTTGTGCATGGCCGAGACCAGGGCCTCGGCCGGGACCTCCAGGAAACGCTCCTCGAACGGCACCGCCAGGGCGCGGGGCCATTCCACCAGGGCGGTGACCTCGTCGAGCAGCGCCTCGTCCACCACCGCCCGGCCGCCGGCGGCGACGCCCGCCTCCAGCACCTGGGCGCGGATGGCTTCGCGGCGGGCATCGAAGTCGGCCAGCACGTGGCCCTCGGTCTCCAGCAGCGGCGCGTAGGCCTCCGGCTCGCCCAGGTAGAGGGCGCCGGGGTGCAGGAAGCGGTGGCCGCGGGTCTCCCGGCCGGCGCGGATGCCCAGCACCTCGGCGTCGATGACCTCGTCGCCGAACAGCAGGACCACCCAGTGCACCGGGCGCACGAATTCCACCTTGAGGCTGCCCCAGCGCATGCGCTTGGGAATGGGCAGCGCGGCCAGGGACTGTTCCACGATGGCGGGCACCAGCGCGGCGGTGGGCTGGCCGGGCTGCTGGGAGCGGAACACGAGCCAGGCGCCCTGCTCCGTCTCCAGCTTCTCCAGCGCCTCCACCGCCACCCCGCAGGAGCCGGCGAAGCCCTGGGCGGCCCGGGTGGGCCGGCCGTCGTCGTCGAAGGCGGCCCGCAGCGCCGGGCCGCGGCGCTCGAGCACCCGGTCCGCCTGGGCGGACTGCAGCGAGCGGATGTGGACCGCCAGCCGGCGCGGGCTGGCGTAGGTCAGCACCTCGCCGTGGGCCAGGTCCGCCTTGGCCAGCCCGGCGGTGATGCCCGCGGCGAAGGCCTGGGAGAGACGCCGCAGGGCCTTGGGCGGCAGCTCCTCGGTCCCTATCTCGATGAGCAGGTCGCGGGTGTCAGCCATGGGCGGCCTCCTTGGCCTGGGCCAGCATGGGGAAGCCCAGCGCCTCGCGGGCGTCGTAGTAGGCCTGGGCCACGGCCCGGGCCAGGGCGCGCACGCGCAGGATGTAGCGCTGGCGCTCGGTCACCGAGATGGCGTGGCGGGCGTCCAGGAGGTTGAAGGTGTGGGAGGCCTTGAGCACCTGCTCGTAGGCGGGCAGCGGCAGGCCGGCCTCGATCAGGCGCTGGCTCTCGCGCTCGCAGTTGTCGAACCAGCCGAACAGGCTCTCCACGTTCGCCTGCTCGAAGTTGTAGGTGGACTGCTCCACCTCGTTCTGGTGGAACACGTCGCGGTAGTAGACCTTGCCCAGGGGACCGTCGGTCCAGACCAGGTCGAAGACGTTCTCCACCCCCTGCAGGTACATGGCGATGCGCTCCAGGCCGTAGGTGATCTCGCCCATGACCGGGTCGCAGTCGATGCCGCCCACCTGCTGGAAGTAGGTGAACTGGGTCACCTCCATGCCGTTGAGCCACACCTCCCAGCCGAGGCCCCAGGCGCCCAGGGTGGGCGATTCCCAGTTGTCCTCCACGAAGCGGATGTCGTGCACCAGCGGGTCGATGCCCAGCTCCCGCAGCGAGCCGAGGTAGAGCTCCTGGATGTCCAGCGGCGAGGGCTTGATGACCACCTGGAACTGGTAGTAGTGCTGCAGCCGGTTGGGGTTCTCGCCGTAGCGCCCGTCGGTGGGGCGGCGGGAGGGCTGCACGTAGGCGGCGCTCCAGGGCTCCGGACCGATGGCGCGCAGGAAGGTGGCGGGGTGGAAGGTTCCCGCGCCCACCTCCATGTCCAGCGGCTGGAGCAGGACGCAGCCCTGCCGCGCCCAGTAGTCCTGCAGCGCCAGGATCAGGCCCTGGAAAGTGGTTGCATCATGGCCCCGGCCGGTGGCCGCGGGCTGGCTGAAATCGGTCACGGTGGATGTTCCTGTGGCTGAACCGTCCGCAAAGCGGACCATTATAGCCGGAGCGGGCGCAATTCTCATGGGATTGATGGACTAAGGGATAAGGGTGTTCCGTGTTCCGTGTTCCGTGTTCCGTGTTCAGGATCGGATCATCTTCCCATTACCCGTCACCCATCACCGGGAATGCGTAGGGCCGGATTTATCCGGCCGGGCAGGGCCTGTAAACCCGGCGTTGTTATGCAGATGAACTTGCAACCGCCATTTCCGCGCCGAATGCCTTCAGCCGCCGGACTCGGAGAGGAGGTACTCGAGGTAGTCCAGGCGACGCAGGGAGAGGTCGATCTTGTACTTTAGCTCCTCGTCCACCTCCGCCAGCAGGTGGAGCAGGCTCTCGTGGAAGAAGACGCCGAAACTGTCGAGGTAGCGCAGCTGGTAGCCGCGGTCGAGCACCAGGTTGTCCACACCGAACAGATCGATCACCCGGGGATCCCGGTCCCCGTGCCAGCCGCGGGCGGCGGCGATGAAGCGGCGGAGCTGGTCGCGGGCGCGGCCGAGGCGGCGCAGCAGGGGCACCGCCTCCTCCTCGTTGCCCGGGTTGGCCAGGTTGAACCAGGGTGTGTGGGTGCGGGCGATGACCACCACGCTCGGCTCGCCGTCAACCTCGGTGTGGACGAACCGGGTGGCCGGGATGATCTCCCCCAGCGCCTCGCGCAGGGTGCGGTACTCGCGGGCGTAGACCCGGGCCTCGCGGAAGCCGCACGGCTGGCGGAACTTCTTGATGACCAGGTCGAGCGGCTCCTGGCCGCCGCCGCGCCGGATGCGGCCGGCCTGCTGCCAGACCTCGCAGTGGCTGCCGACGGTGGAGATGAGGGTGGCGGGCAGGTTGGCCGTGTCCAGGCAGGCGATGGTGCCGGGGATGCGGTCCACCTCCTTGCCGCCGGCCGGCCGATCGGATGGTTGCGCCACGCGCTGCTCCAGAAGGCATCGGGGTTGACGGGAGTATACCGCCCGGCGGGGGACGGCTGCTCAGTCGCCGTTGCCGCCGGCCCGCCTGCGGGTCTTGAGGGGCTGGATCTTCTCCAGTCCGTGGCGCTCCAGCTTGCTGCGCAAGCCCACCCGGGACAGGCCGAGCTCGCGGGCGGTCTTGCTCTTGTTCCAGCGGTTGCGGATGAGCGCCTCGCGCAGGATGCGCGCCTCCAGGGAGTCGAGCCGCTCCTTCAGGGTGCCCGCCCCGGGTTCCAGGCCCGGCTCCGGCTCGTCCCAGCCCTCGTCGCCGGGTATGGCCTGGAGAATGCGGGGCGAGAGCAGCTCGGCGCCGAGCAGATCGCGGCTGCCCATGACCAGCATGCACTGCACCTCGTTCTGCAGCTCGCGCACGTTGCCGGGCCAGTGGTAGGCCTGCATGCACTCGAGGGCCTCGTCGGTGAAGCCCCGCACCCGCTTGCCGTGCTGCTCGATGGCCTGCTCCAGCAGCGCCCGGGCCAGGGTCGGGATGTCCATGCGCCGTTCGCGCAGCGGCGGGACGCGGATGGTGGTGGTGGCGAGCCGGTAGTAGAGATCGTCGCGGTAGCGACCGGCGCGGACCTCCGTTTCCAGGTCCCGGTTGGTGGCGGCGATGACCCGGATGTCGACCCGGCGCCGCTGGTTGCTGCCGAGCGGGCGGATCTCGCCCTCCTGCAGCACGCGCAGCAGTTTCACCTGGAACGCCGGCGAGATGTCGCCGATCTCGTCCAGGAACACGGTGCCGCCGTCGGCCTGCTCGAACAGGCCGACGCGGTCCTCCACCGCGCCGGTGAAGGCGCCGCGCTTGTGGCCGAACAGCTCGCTCTCGAGCAGCTGATCGGGCAGCGCCCCGCAGTTCTCGGCCACGAACGGGCCGTCGGCGCGCAGGCTGTTGTAGTGCAGGGCGCGGGCGATGAGCTCCTTGCCGGAGCCGGACTCGCCGGTGATGAGTACGGAGATGTCGAACGGCGCCACGCGCTGGACCTGGTCGACCGTGGCGTTCAGCGGGCTGTCGGCGGTGCGTACCAGGCTGTCGTAGCGGAAGGTGCGCTTGAGCGCCTCGCGGCGCTTGCTGGTCCGGGTCTCCAGGGTGGAGGTGGCCACCTTCATCTCCAGCGCCAGCAGATCGCTCTGGCGCTGGAGGTGGAACAGGCGCACGGCGTTGTTGATGGTGAGGATCAGCTGATCCGGGTGCCAGGGCTTGGTGAGGTACTGGTAGATGCCGGCCTCGTTGATGCCCTGGATGATGTCGCTGGGCTCGGTATAGCCGGAGAGGATGATGCGCACCACGTCGGGCCAGAGCGCGCGGACCCGCTTGAGGAACTCCACCCCGGTCATGCCGGGCATGCGCTGATCGCAGAGGATCACCTGCACCCATTCACGGGCCAGGATGGCCTCCGCTTCCCCGGTCGTGGTGGCGGTGAGGACGTTGAAGTCGTCCTCCAGGATCCGCCCCAGCGTCTCCAGGGAGCGCGGCTCGTCGTCCAGCGCCAGGATGGTGGCCTTCTCGCCCATGGGTTCAGTCCGTCCGCAGCTGTTGCTTCAATGTAGCCAAATTCCGTTCCAGATGAGAGATGTTCTCGGCGAGGAGCTGGTGCCGGCGCGCCAGGATCCAGTCGCACCAGGCCTCCAGACCGCTGCCGCCGGTGGCCGAAAGGGGGATGGCCTCGAGCCCGGGCTTCACCTGGCGGGCGTAGCCGAGGCAGCGCTCCAGGTCGAACTCCACGTAGGGCAGGAGGTCGATCTTGTTGATCAGCAGGAGGTCGGCGGCGTGGAACAGGTCCGGGTACTTGAGGGGCTTGTCCTCACCCTCGGTGACCGACAGGATGGCCACCTTGTGGGCCTCGCCGAGATCGAACGCGGCGGGGCAGACGAGATTGCCCACGTTCTCGATGAACAGCACCCCGTGGGGCTCCGGCTGCAGGGTGTCGAGGGCGTGGCCGACCATGTGGGCGTCCAGGTGGCAGCCCTTGCCGGTATTGATCTGCAGCGCCGGGGCGCCGGCGGCGCGGATGCGCTCGGCGTCGTTGGCCGTCTGCTGGTCGCCCTCGATGACGGCAACCGGCAGCCGGTCGCGCAGCAGTTCGATGGTCCGGGTCAACAGCGTGGTCTTCCCCGAGCCGGGGCTGGAGACCAGGTTGAGGGCGAGGATGCCGGATTCGGCCAGGCGCTTACGGTTGGCCCCGGCGTAGGCGTCGTTCTTCGCCAGGATATCCCGCTCGATGCGCACCATGCGCGCCTGGCTGAGCCCGGGGGCATGGGCGCGGGCGGGCCCGGCGCCGTAGTCGAGCAGCCCGGCGCCCGCCTGGTGCGCGTGTTCATGGTGATGTCCGTGAGCATGGGGATCACCGTCATGATGGTGTCCATGGTGGTGCCCCTCCCCGATCCGGGTCTCGCCTTCCCCGCAGCCGCATACCGTGCACATCATTCCACCTCCATTGAATGGATTCTCAGCTCTTCACCGCCGGTGACCTGAAGCTGGTGGCTATGGCAGCGGGGACAGGCGGAATGGCGCGCCGCCACAACCACCTGTGCGCCGCACGGCAGGCACCAGGCCTGTCCCGGCTGTTCGATGATCTCCAGGCGCGCGCCTTCGGCCACCGAACCGCGGGTGACCACATCGAAACCGAAGCGCAGGGCATCCGGTTCCACGCCCGCGAGCGCTCCGATCTCGAGCCACAGGGTGCGCACCCGGGTGAACGCCCCGTTCCGGTGCTGTTCCTCGATCACCTGCAGGATCCCTTCGCAGAGGGAGAGCTCATGCATGGCCGACCACCTCCAGCCGCCAGCCGACGCAGGGATCCACCGACTGGATCAGCAGCCCTACCCGCTCCTCCAGCCGGTCGTCGGCCGGGAGGCCCATCAGCCCCCGCGCCACCGCGCCGTTGGGGTGGAAGTTCCACTCCGTGGGAGCCAGGATCTGATAGCGCCGTACACTTGGTCCTTCCAGTTCCACCCGGTGCACCAGCCGGCCGCGGGCGGCTTCGACCTGGGCGAGTCCGACCCCGGCTGCCGTGGCGGGTGCCGGGGGAGCGGCATCGATGGAACGTCCGTTCAGGTTCCTGGCCATGGAGACGATGCGCTGGTGGATGACCGCCAGCTCGCAGAGTCTCGCCGCCGTCCGCGTAAGCAGGCCGTTGCCGTGACTGGCCGCGAGCGCCGCGACCAGCGGCAGGTGCCGCTGGCGGGTGCTGGCGCCGGTTTCGCAGGGCGTGTCATTCCAGCTGGGACGAGAGGTGAAGCCGGCATCCCCGCAGAAGCGGGCGTGCAGTTCCCAGGCCGGGGTTGCCGGCAGGGCCGGGATGTCGGACTGCCCCAGCCGGGACCATCCCCAAGCGGAAATGTGATGAACCAGGCGGGCCGCCACGGTCGATCCGCCCGCCGCCCAGCCAGCCAGGGCATCGCACCCGGCGATCTTCCACCACTCCGGGATCCGCAGGCCGAATACCGATCGTTCCAGTATTTCCGTCAGTCCCTCGATGCGTTCCTGCAGGGCAGCGGTGCGCACCCGCAGCGTGCCGCCGCCGGGATGGAAGCCGTCTCCCTCCGGGTAGAGCAGCGTGGAGATACCGTGGTTGAGCCGTGCCACAGACACCAGTTCCGGGGCGTGCGGTGTGTCGCCCAGTGCCGCGTGCCAGTCCAGCAGCACCCGCAGCAGGTGCTCGCGGGCACTTTCGAAGTCGACCAGCAAGGCACGCGCGTCCCGGTGCCCGGGATCGATCCGCAGGCCGAGCGCCTGTTCACAGGCCTGCACCGCGGCGCTGCCCTGGGCCGTGGCGCACACGCCGAACAGCAGCGGCAGGCTTCGCAGCACCTGTTCGATCGGCCGATCCCGGAACAACTGTTCCGCCGCCCGGGGCCGATCGGCGTGCAGGTCGACCCGGCACACCGCACCGGCGCGAATCGCCAGGCGCAGGCGGATGCACCCTTCCGGCGTTACGGAACGGTCGTTCATTGTCTGCCTCCCAGAAGACTGCGCAGCCACTGCCGGCGGTTCATGCCCGGATGACGCGCGGGGGGTTCACAATGTTCGCCCAGCAGCGCCCCGAGCGCCGTCTCCGCGGTGAGCACGGCTGTCTCCTGGTCCTCGAACCGGTGCATGGCGAAGCCCTGCGGATCCATCGGATCAGTCCCGCAGCACCATGAACTGGTCGCGTTCGCCGTCGCACTTGGGGCAGCGCCAGCTCATCGGCAGGGCGCTGAAGGGCGTGCCGGGCGGTACCTGGGACACCGGATCGCCGAGATCGGGGTCATAGACGAACCAGCAGATCTTGCACTCCAGCCGATCGCCGTCGGCCAGGCGCTCGGGGTTGCCGAGAAAGGAGCCCTCGAAACCGGACGTTCTCATTCGAGCACCTCCAGGATTTCCAGCAGGCGTTCGTGGCTGTCCTCCAGGTCCTCCCGCGCGGCACAGGCGACGGCCGGCACGTCCACCACCTCCAGGGTGGTGAGGATGGGCAGGTCCTGGGAATTGAAATGGCGCACCCACCAGACGTTGCGCAGGCGGGTCGAGGTGATGCGGCAGTTGCCGTAGCCGCGGGAGAGGATATCCACCGAACCCGTCCCCAGGGTCGTCTCGAGGTAGGCGAGATCCTCAGGTGTCTGCGGCAGCAGGGTGAGATTGATGACGTGGTTGGGATCCCCCGCACGGTAGCCCCGGGCGTGATCGGCCAGCTCCACCAGGACCGGGGGGGCATTGATGACGCCCTCCGGAAGCTCGCCGCGATGCACCGGGACCAGGTGGGTATCGGCGCCCGTGAAGGCCCGGGTGCGCAGTGCGCGGGGGATGTCCCCCACCTCCACCGAATGGGACCGGACCCGTCCCGCCGCGTCCAGGTGCTGAAGCCGCCAGACCCCGGTGAGCACCGATTCCTGTGCCAGCAGGGGTTCGCGGCCGGCGCAGCGGATGCTCACCTCGCCCTCGCCCAGCACCTGGTCCACCAGCTGGAGGGCTTCCGCGTCCAGATCGTCCAGGTGCACCACCAGGGCCGGGTCGCCCGCGCGGCAGGCCGCCAGGGTGGCGCGGATCTCCAGCAGCGTCGAGCGTGCCCGCGGGCGGGCGCTCAGGACCTCCGCCCCGGGGAGCTCGGGAAGCCGGAAGGTGGTCATCTCGCGAGGCAGGGGCAGGTAGTCCAGCGGTTCGTCGTCCGCACCCGCCTGGGAGCCGGGACCGAGGGTCACCACCGGAATGGAAAAGGGCTTCATGGGCGTCTCCTCAGTGGCAGTTTGCGGTGGCGACGGGAATGCCGATGGTGGGCGGACGCACCGGTTCGGCTGTGAGGATGCGCTCGGCACCGGCCAGGTAGTCGGCCCAGTCCTGCACCCGGGTGATGGTGCCCAGGTAGGCGCCCCGGCGCAGGAACACCAGCGCCGGCCAGGCGCTGAAGCCATAGCGACCCTGCAGGGCGGATTCGGCCCCGGCCGCCACCACGGCCGGCGTGACCCGCCCGTCGAGCGTCTTGACCAGTTCCGGGAGGATCACCGCCACGTCGCCGCTCTCCGGATAGCGCCCGGGATCACCGGCGAAGAACAGCACCACGTGCTCATGGGCGTGCAGAAAGGGGTCGAGGTCGTCGATTTCCAGGCGGGCGTAGCCCAGCTCCGTGACGAGACGATCGATCAGGGGTGAGCTCATGGTGTCTTCTCCGATCGCAGATGCGGTGGCAGTTGAGGTTCCCGGTCGACGAGGTCGGCGAACAGGTGATCCAGGGGGTCGCCCCGCAGGGCGGCGTCGAGCGCGTCGAGGGCGGCCCCGATCCGGTGGGCGCGCTCCGGGTCGATCGCCTCGCGGGCGCTGTCGAGAAACACCAGCACCCAGCCGCCCGGCGGCTGCCCGCCCACCAGCATGAGATCCACCAGGCGCCGCTCCCCCCGCCCCTCGCACCAGGCGTGGAAGGGTCCGGCGGGATCCACCACCTGCATGGGGATGCCGATGCACATCAGGAATCCCTCCGCCGGGCGCCGGCCAGCACGCGGGGGTCGCCACTGCGGCAGGCCTCCGCCGACGTGGGCCGGCCGGACTCGTAGGCGTCGAGGCCGAGGGCGGTGTGGGGCAGGTGGCGGGCCCCGATATCCGGGTCCCGGCGTGGCCTGGCCTCGATGCCGAAGCCGGCCAGGTAGTTCAGCGCGATGGCCAGGGCCGGGTCGATCTGCGCCTTGACCTGCGGCCGCAGGCTGCCGCCGTAGTCTTCCAGCTCCACCGGCTGGACACCGATGAGCAGTAGGTGCGCGGGGTACTCGCCCATCAGGTCGGCCAGGGCCAGCACCTCCTGGAATCCCGTCTGGTGCAGGCTCATCTTCTTGGCGCCCATGAACTTCGGCACCGCCGTTCCCTCGACGATGCGCAGGGTGCCGGGCGGGAGGCCGTAGTCGATGGCGTCGAAGACCACCAGGATGTCGGCCTCGCGCACGTCCTGGACCAGGTAGATGCCCTGGGTGCCGCCGTCCAGCAGGCGCACATGGGGGGGAAAGCGGTAACGCCGGTGCAGTGCCTCCACGGCCCGCACGCCGAAGCCCTCGTCGGCCCACAACAGGTTGCCGATGCCGAGGACGAGCACCCTCGGGGTGGTCTGCATGACATCCTCCATCCAGCTATTTATTTATGATTTTTATCAGGTATGAGCAGGAACCGGGCCAATGCTCCCGTGTGCGCCTATGTCTCTGTTTGGCGGCTCGTTTTGACCCGCCGCTACACACCGTCCCCGCCATCATGTGTAATTTGACTAACCGGTTTGTTGTAAATATGTACGGTATGCTTCCATTCCGAACCGGTGGATTGCCGGCAAAAAAAGCGCGGCAGGCGCCGCGCGGAAGGTCGTACGGGAGGCGCACGGACCGGCTGTCAGTCGGGGCGGTCGTCCTTGAACCGGCGCCAGCCGCTGACCATGGCGCTGATGAGGCTCTGGCGGGACATGATGTCCTCGCGGATGGCCGCGTAGACGTGGAGGATGACGAAGATGACCAGGTACCACATGCCCAGGTGGTGCCAGGTGTGCACGTCCTGGCTCTGGCCGAACAGGGGGATGACCCAGCCGAACAGGGTGTCGGCCCAGCTGCCCCGTCCCAGTCCCTCGCCGTAGAGGGCGAAGCCGGTGGCGATCATGAACAGCCCCCCCAGCACCAGCATGGTGAACATCATGAACTGTCCCAGCGGGTTGTGGCCCACGTACTTCTGCGGCTCCTTGCGCAGGAACAGGTACCAGGAGAGCTCGTTCCAGAACCCCCGCCACCATTTCCCGCTCCACAGGGGCAGCAGGAACAGCTCACGGGCATGGCGGTTGCCCACCAGCGCCCAGTAGAGCCGCGCCAGCAGGCCGATGGCGAACAGGTAGGCGGCACTGAAGTGGGCGAAGCGGATGTAGCCCATGAGGAAGTGGTCGCTGGCCTCGCCGGGCAGGGTGGGCGGCGGGCTGCCGATGAAGTAGCCGCTGATCACCAGGACGGTGATGGCGAGCGCGTTGATCCAGTGCCACAGCCGTACCGGCGCCTGGTAGACGTAGACGGCCACCTGGTTTGCTTGTGTCCGCATAGGTGTTCTCCTTCCGGTTGGCACGCCCGGGCGGGTGCGCCCGGGCGTGCGGTGACGATCAGCGCACCTTCACCCGGGTCAGCTCCTCCCCCTCCGGGCTCATGACATGCGTGGAGCAGGCCAGGCAGGGGTCGAAGCTGTGCAGGGTGCGGAGGATCTCCAGCGGCTGCTCCGGATCCGCCAGCGGCGTGTTCATCAGCGCCGCCTCGAAGGCGCCGATGTTGCCGGCCGGATCCCGAGGCGAGCCGTTCCAGGTGGTGGGCACCACCGCCTGGTAGTTCTCGATGCGCCCGTCGCGGATGCGGATCCAGTGCCCCAGCGCGCCCCGCGGTGCCTCGGTGGTGCCCACCCCCCTGGCCTCCTTCGGCCAGGTGGAGGGGTCCCACTTGTCCACGTTGGCGGTGCTGGAGTCGCCGGCCTTGATGTTGGCCACCAGCTTGTCCTGGAAGTGGCGCATCTTGTCCGCCGCCCAGGCGCACTCCAGGCCGCGGGCGGCGGTGCGCCCGAGGGTGGAGAACAGCGCCGTGACGGGCAGCCCCAGGTCGGTGAGCACCTTGTCCACCGGCTCCTTGAACTCCGGGATGCCCCTGGCGTAGCCGATGATGTAGCGCGCCAGCGGCCCCACCTCCATGGCGTGGCCGCGCCAGCGCGGGGCCTTGATCCAGGAGTACTTGGCGTTCTCGTCGATCTGCTCGATGCGGGTGCGGCTGCCCCTGGTGCCGGGCCCCAGCTCGAAGTTGGGCTCGGTGACCCCGTCCCAGGGGTGCAGGCCCTTGCTCTCGTCGGGATAGGTGAACCAGGAGTGGGCCACGTACTCCTGCACCTGGTCCGGGTCGGTGAGGTCCACGTCGTGCACCTCGGCCAGGTTGCCGTTGATGATGGCGCCCCGCGGCAGCAGCTGGTTGTCCGCCGAGTTGTCGTTGGCCCGCTCCGGGATGTCGCCGTAGGAGAGGACGTTGGTGGCCGACAGCCCGCCGCCGTGGAGCCAGTCCTTGTAGAAGCTGGCCACCGCCAGCAGGTCGGGGATGTAGACCTGGTTCACGAACTCGATGGAGCGGTCGATGATGGAGGAGACCAGGTTCAGCCGCTCCATGTTGACCGCGCCCACCGCCCCGGTGCCGTTCACGTTGATGGCACACGGCACCCCGCCCACCAGCCAGTTGGGGTGCGGGTTCTTGCCGCCGTAGATGGTGTGGATCTTCACGATCTCCTTCTGGAAATCGAGCGCCTCCAGGTAGTGGGCCACCGCCATCAGGTTGGCCTCGGGCGGCAGCTTGTAGGCGGGGTTGCCCCAGTAGCCGTTCATGAACGGCCCCAGCTGCCCCGATTCCACGAAGCGCTTCACCCGCCCCTGCACGTCGCGGAAGTAGCCGGGCGAGGAGAGGGGCCAGCTGGAGATGCTCTGGGCCAGCTCGGAGGTGGCCTTCGGATCCGCCTTGAGGGCGCTCACCACGTCCACCCAGTCCAGGGCGTGGAGATGGTAGAAGTGCACCAGGTGATCGTGCACCTGCAGGGTCAGCTGCATGATGTTGCGGATGGAGTTGGCGTTGTCCGGGATCTCGATCCCCAGCGCGTTCTCCACGGCGCGCACCGAGGTGAGCGCATGGGTACCGGTGCAGACCCCGCATATGCGCTCGGTGAAGGCCCAGGCGTCGCGCGGGTCGCGGTTCTTCAGGATCACCTCCAGCCCGCGCCACATGGTGCCGGTGGAGACCGCGTTGCGGATGACGTTGTTCGCGTCCACGTTCACCTCGCAGCGCATGTGGCCCTCGATGCGGGTGACGGGATCCACCACCAGGCGGCGGCCGGTGGTGTCCAGGTTGTAGCCGTTGGGTGTCGTGGTGGTCATCTACTCGTCTCCTTTCTCGCGCAGGCGCTTGATGGCGCTGGCCGCGGCATGGGCGGCCACGGCCGCGCCCACCACCCCGGCGGCGGTGCCGCCCACGGCGTCGGCGTTCGCCTCGACGCCGAACTGGTGGATGTCGGTGAGGCGGTCATAGAAGCTGCCCTTGTCCCAGAAACCGTCCTCGGAGCAGCCGATGCAGCCGTGGCCGGACTGGATGGGGAAGGAGACGCCGCCGTTCCAGCGCACCGTGGAGCAGGCGTTGTAGGTGGTGGGGCCCTTGCAGCCCATCTTGTAGAGGCAGTAGCCCTTGCGCGCCGACTCGTCGTCCCACGCCTCCACGAACTGGCCGGCGTCGAAGTGGGGCCGGCGGTAGCACTTGTCGTGGATGCGCTGGCTGTAGAACATCTTCGGCCGCCCCTGGCGGTCCAGCTCGGGGATGCGCTCGAAGGTGAGCATGTAGGTGATGACCCCGGTCATCACCTCGGCGATGGGCGGGCAGCCCGGCACCTTGATGATGGGCTTGTCGGTGATCACCTTGTGCACCGGCGTGGCCCGGGTCGGGTTGGGCCGGGCCGCCTGGACGCAGCCCCAGGAGGCGCAGGAGCCCCAGGAGATGATGGCCTTGCAGTCGGCGGCAACCTCGCGCAGCTGTTCCACGAAGGGCCGGCCGCCGATGATGCAGGACATGCCGTCCTGGTTCAGCGGCGGGTTGCCCTCCACCGCCAGGATGTAGTTGCCCTTGTACTTGCTGCGCACCTCCTCGAGTATCGCCTCGGCCTGGTGGCCGGCGGCGGTCATGATGGTGTCGTCGTAGTCCAGCGAGATCATGGACAGCACCACGTCCTTGACCAGCGGATGGGCCGAGCGGATGAAGGACTCCGAGCAGCAGGTGCACTCCAGGCCGTGGAGCCACAGCACCGGGGTGCGGGGCTTGGTCTCCATCGCCTGGGCGATGCGGCCCACGTAGGCCGGGCCCAGCCCCAGGGCCGTGGCCGTGAGGCTGCAGTACTTGAGGAAGCTGCGGCGGCTGATGCCCTGCCGTCGCATCACCTCGTAGAAGGTTTCGGTTTTCGCCATGGTTGATCCCTCTCTCCATCGCAGTCCGCTGTCGCGGGCGCCTGCGTTCTTGTCGTTGGCCGTGGGATGGCAGCGGGAGTGGAGCAGGGTTTGTGCCAGCAGGTGGAATAATCTTTTAAAACCGTGACTTGTGTCAGTCCGGCGGGTCGACGCGCGGCGCCGGATCGGATACCGGGCGCGGCAGGTTGGATGGCGGGTGGAAGGTCGCTGACCAGGTCCGGGCGGGAGCGGGCGTCAGGACTGCAGCGGCAGGCGCAGGGTGAACAGGGCGCCGCCGTCGGGCGGGTTTTCCGCGCTGAGGCTGCCGCCGTGCTCGCGGATCATGCGGTAGCTGATGGAGAGCCCGAGGCCGGTGCCCTCGCCCACCGGCTTGGTGGTGAAGAAGGGGTCGAAGAGCTTGTGCAGGTTCTCCGGGGGGATGCCCGGCCCGTTGTCGTGGAAGCGGATGACGACCATCCCCCCCTCCACCCGGCCGCTGATCTCCAGCCGCGGCGCGGGGGTCCCGCGCAGGGCGTCCACGGCGTTCTGCACCAGGTTGATGACCACTTGCTGGATCTGGCCGGCGTAGCCGGTCACTTCCACTTCCGGCGGCAGGTCCGAGGTCACGGCGATGGTCTCGTGCACCTCCTTCAGGGCCCAGCGGGTGCCCCGCTCCACCACCTCGGCGAGATTGAAGGGGGTGCGCGGGCCGCGCTGGCTGGAGGAGAAGCGCTTGAGATCGTCGACGATGTCGCGCACCCGCTCGGCCCCTTCCAGAGAGCCCTCCACCAGGGGCTTCAGGTCCTCCAGCAGGTGGTCGATGCGCAGATCCCGGCGCAGCTGCGCGCGGGCGTCCGGCGTCTTGTCCCCGTGCAGTGCCCGCAGGTAGGTCTCCAGCTTGCGCCGGTAGCGCTCCAGGGCGTGCATGTTGCCGTAGATGAAGCTGATGGGGTTGTTGAGCTCGTGGGCCACGCCGGCCACCAGCCGGCCGAGGGAGGCCATCTTCTCCGACTGCACCACCTGCTGCTGGGCCTCCTTGAGCTCGGCGTGGGCGCGGTTGAGGGCCTCGTAGGCGCGCCGCAGCTCGCCCACCGGGCGGCCGATGAGCACCATGCCGATGAGCCGCCCCCTGTGGTCCAGGTGGGGGCTGCAGTTCATGGACAGCGGCACCGGGCGGCCGTCGCCGTCCGCCAGGGAGACCTCGCAGTCCTGCACCGGCGCGGTGGAGCGCATGTGCTCGGGAAAGCGTTCGGCCAGGGACCGCGACCCGGCGCTGAACAGCTCGGCGAAGGGACGCCCGGTGCACTGCTCCGGGCGCAGGCCGGTGAGCCGCTCCAGGGCCCGGTTGGTCTCCAGGATGCGGCCCTCGGTGTCGCACACGATGAGCACGTCGGACATGGCTCCCAGCACCCCGTTGATGAAGGCGTGGGCCTGCTCCAGGGCCAGGTTCTTCTCCTCCAGGGCCACCTGGTAGCGCACGAGATCGGCGTAGATCTCGTCCATCTTCTGCACCACCTCCACCCAGGCGGTCTCCGCGCCGGGATCTTGGGGGGCGAGCCCGGGCATGGCCACCTGGTCCAGCAGGGAGGGGTTGGGGGGTGTCTTGTCGCGGGTCATGGGGTGTCCCCGGCGGGAAGCGCCTCCTGTCAGTGCACCGTGCAGACCATGCAGGGATCGAATGAGCGGACGATGTGCTGCACCGCCACCGGGTCGGTCTCGCCCGCCCGCACCGGGGCGCCCACCAGCGCCTGCTCCAGCGGCCCGGGCGTGCCGCCGGCGTCGCGGGGGGAGAAGTTCCAGGTGGTGGGGGCGATGATCTGGTAGTTGTGGATGCGGCCGCCGCGCACCTCCAGCCAGTGGCCGAGGCTGCCGCGGGCGGCCTCCACCAGGCCGGCGCCCGCCGCCGCTTCCGGCCTGGGCGCGTGGTGGCAGAAGGGCGCGCCCGGGCGCAGGGTCCGCACCCAGTGCTCCATCTCCGGCACCACCCGGGCGATTTCCAGCAGCCGCGCCACCACCCGGTTGCGCACGTTGCCGCCGCCCGCGGCCACCAGTTCGCGCACCAGCGGGTGGCCGTCCACCACCTGGCGGGCCAGCGCCCCCACCTCCACCACCGCACCGCCCAGGCGCGGGGCCTTGCACCAGGAGTAGGCCGCCGCGCGGTCGGCGTCCGGCCGGGTGAGGCCGGCGGCGGGGTGCAGGGGCTCGGCGGGTCCGTCCATCCAGCTGTGGCTCAGGTCCTCGGCGATGGCGGCCGGATCGAGGGGCCGCGGCGACCCGTCCCAGACCCCGGCGCGGAACAGCCGCTCGCCGCCCGCGGGGTAGCTGCCGTAGCTCATGAAGCGGTCGGCGGCGCGCCCCAGCCGCTCCAGCCCGAGGGCGTCGGCGATGGCCAGGAAGCGGCGGAAGTCGCCGCGCCCGGGCGCCTGTTCGGTCCACGACCGCAGGGCCGCGTCGCTGTCCAGCGCCGCCACCGCCTCCAGGGCGTCGCCGAACAGGGTGTGCTCCAGGAAGCGGCGGAAGGCGGCGAGGATGCCCAGCAGTCGCACCCGTTCCTGGGCCTCCACCGGGCGGGTCGATCCCCCGGGCCGGAGGCTGAGGGTATGGGGCCACTTGCCCGCCAGCATGCCCATGAGGTGCAGGAACTGGGCGCGGGCGGCGAGCGCCTCGCGTCCGGCGCTGCCGGTGAGCGCCCGGAACCGCCCGGCGGCCGCCTCGAACCAGGGCTCGCCGGCATAGACCGGGCGGGCGAAGTCGGGCATGAAGAAGAGGTAGAAGTGGGTGAGGTGATCGGCCAGGTTCTCGCAGGCCAGCAGCAGGTTCAGTGCCAGCTCGCCGTTCGGGGGCGGCTCCAGCCCCTGGGCCTGGGCCAGCGCCGCGGCGGCCGCGGCCGACTGGGAGACCGAGCAGATGCCGCAGATGCGCGGCACGATGACCAGGGTGTCGAGGGGATCCTTGTCCTGCAGGATCTGCTCGAAGCCCCGGTAGAGGGGCGAGTTGACCCGGGCCCCGGCGACCCGGTCGCCCTCGACGTCCAGGTGCACCTCCAGGTCGCCCTCCACCCGGTTGAACGGGCCGACGGTGATGCGCGCCATGGTCAGCGGTACTTGGTGCTGCGGATGCGCGGCGCCTCCACCGTGTGATCGGCGGTGGCGTTGCGGCGCAGGCGGCTGGGGGTGGCGGCCTTGGACAGCGAGGCCAGCGCCACGAACCAGGCCTTGGGCATGTCGGTGGGCAGGCCGATGGGAATGCCGGCGATCTTGGGCGTGGTCTGGAACGGGTGGCCCGGCTCCTCGAACTCCGGTGCCGTGCAGTTGATGCAGGCATAGCCGCCGCTGGTGCAGGAGCCGCCGCCGTTCCAGGGGCGGGTGTTGCAGTCGGCGTGGGCCTGGGTGCCGAGGCAGCCGAGGTTTTCCATCAGGCAGCCCTGGTCGGAGGCCTTCTCGGCGCTGGCCTTGTACTCGTAGAACTCGTTGCGGGCGCAGCCGTGGTGGACCAGGTGATCGGCATAGAGTCGTGGGCGGGCGAAGGGGTCGAGGTCCGCCGCGCCCAGCTCGCCCAGGGCCAGCAGGCTGAGGGTCTCGGTGACCCAGCCGGGGTGGGTGGGGCAGCCGGCCACGTTGATCACCGGCAGGCCCGCGGCGCTGCGGAACCCGGCGCCCAGCAGGCCGCCGGGGCGATCCCCCTCGTACTGCAGGCCGCAGGCCTCGGTGGGGTTGCCGCCCCCGGCGGTGACTCCGCCGAAGGCCGCGCAGCTGCCGATGCCGAGCACGTAGCGGGCGTGGGCGGCGATGCGCCGCACCCACTCGACCAGGGGCACGCCGGTGCCGGCGAAGAGGTGGAAGCGGCCGCTGCCGTGGGGGCCGCGCAGGAGCGAGCCCTCGACGCACAGGGCGTCCACCGGCGCCTCTCCCGCCGCCGCCGCGGCGAGCAGCGCGCGCACCTCGCCGCCGCTGGCCTCGCTCAGGGAGGGGTGCCAGAGCAGCTCGATGCCGGCGCCCTCGAGGGTGGCGGGCAGATCGGGGGACTCGGCGCAGAGCAGCGACATGGTGCAGCCGCCGCAGCCGCCGGACTGCAGCCATAGGACTCTCAGGCTCATGATGTCGGGTCACTCCACACTGGCACTTCCCCGCGGGGGGATTCAGTATAGGTTAGCGGTGACGGCGTGGCGCATCCAGCAGGTGGGGCGACGGGAGGTGACGGTGAACAACGGACCCGAGGGCGGCGGCGGCCGGTTGCGCAGCGTGGTGAGCTACCTGGAGATGCGTGCGCCGCCGGTGGAGGGGCCGCCGGCGCCGCCGCGCCCGGGGCTGGCGCTGGTCCGGCTCGAGCGGCCCAGCGTCCCCTTCTACCGCTTCCTCTACGACACCATCGGCGAGCCCTGGCTGTGGATCGATCGGCGCCGGATCGATGACGCCGGGCTGGAGGCCATCATCCGCCATCCGCGGGTGGAGGTGCACGTGCTCTACGGCGGCGGGGAGCCGCTCGGCTACGCCGAGCTCGATTTCCGCGTGCCCGGCGAGGTGGAGATCGTCTACTGCGGCCTGATGCCCCACGCCATCGGCGGCGGGCTGGGCCGCTACCTGCTCGGCCAGGCGCTGGACCGGGCCTGGGCCGCGGGTCCGGAGCGGGTCTGGCTCCACACCTGCACCCAGGATCACCCCGGCGCGCTCGGGTTCTACCGCCGCGCCGGCTTCGTCAAGACCCACGAGGTGGAGGAGTGGGTGGAGATTGCCCCCGTCTGAGTCCGGTTGGTTCAACGCCAAGACACGAAGGCGCGAACTCGCCAGGAACAACAGGAGCGGCGTGGCGGCGGGTCAGCCGGTGTGGGGGCGGAGGTGGCGGCCGAGGCGCCGTTCCAGCACCTTGAACACCTGGGTGAGCACCAGGGTCATGGCGAGGTAGATGAGCCCGGCGGCGAGGAACATCTCCACCGGGAGGTAGTTGCGGGCGATGAGGGTGCGGGCCATGCCGGTGAGATCCAGCAGGGTGATGGTGCTGGCCAGGGCGCTGCCCTTGATCATCAGGATGATCTCGTTGCCGTAGGCGGGCAGGCCGATGCGCACCGCCTGGGGCAGGATGATGCGCCGGTAGGCGAGCGGCAGGGACATGCCGATGGCGCGGGCGGCCTCGATTTCGCCGGGGGGCACCGCCTGGATCGCCCCGCGCAGGATCTCCGCGGTGTAGGCGCCGGTGTTCAGCGCGAAGGCGATGATGGCGCACCAGTAGGGTTCGCGCAGGATCGGCCACAGCGCGCTCTCCCGCACCCACTCGAACTGGGAGGCGCCGTAGTAGATCATGAAGATCTGCACCAGCAGCGGCGTGCCGCGGAAGAAGAAGATGAAGCCGTAGGGCAGCATCCGCACCAGCGGCTTGCGCGCCACCCGCATCAGGGCCATGGGCAGCGCCAGCAGCAGCCCGATGAGGAGCGAGATCCCCACCAGCTCCAGGGTGAGGACGGTGCCGGAGAGCAGCTTCGGCAGGCTGTCGATGATGGCCTGGAAGTTCATGTGCGCGAGCGCTCCAGACCGCGGTTGGCCCAGCGCTCGGCGAAGTGGATGCCCACCATGGTCACCACGGTCATGCCCAGGTAGATGATCGCCGCCAGCAGGTAGAAGGTGAACGGCTCCTTGGTGAAGCCGATGGCGATGGAGCTCTTGCGCATCAGCTCCTCGAGCCCGATGAGGGAGACCAGCGCGGTGTCCTTGAGCAGCACCAGGAACAGGTTGCCGAGCCCGGGCAGGGCGATGCGCCACACCTGGGGCAGCACGATGCGGTGGAAGGTGAGCCAGCGGCCCATGCCGAAGGCCTGCGCCGCCTCGATCTGGCCCCGGGGAATGGCCAGCATGGCGCCGCGGAACACCTCGGTGGCGTAGGAGCCGAAGGTGATGCCGAGCGCGGTGACGCCGGCGGCGTAGGGGCTCAGCTCCACGTAGCCCTGGTGGCCGAAGTACCCGGCCAGCGCGGTGAGCATCCCGGCGGTGCCGAAGTAGATGAGCAGCACGATGATGAGCTCCGGCACCCCGCGCACCACGGTGGTGTAGAGCCCGGCGGCGGCCCGCGCCAGGCGCGAGCGGGAGAGCTTGGCGCTGGCGCCGAGCAGCCCCAGCACCAGGCCCACCGCCACGGCCCCGGCGGCCAGCTGCAGGGTCATCAGGGCGCCCAGGAGGATCTGGTCGCCGAATCCTTGCAGCTCGAACATCGCCGGGGCCGGGCGTCAGGCGGCTCAGTAGATGTCGAAGGGGAAGTACTTGGCGTTGATCTTCGCGTAGGTGCCGTCGGCGCGAATCTGCTCGATGGCCTTGTTCAGCCGCTCCACCAGGGCGGCATCCTCCTTGCGCACGGCGATGCCGATTTCGTCGTTGATGTTGATGGGATCGCCCACGAACTCGAAGCCCTGGCCCGCCTCGCTCTGCAGCCAGTTGTAGTTCACGTAGGTGTCGGCCAGCATGGCGTCGAGGCGGCCGTTGGAGAGATCCAGGTAGGCGTTCTCCTGGGTGTCGTAGAGCTTGATGGAGACCGTGTCGGCGAGGTTGTCCTCGAGATACTGGGCGCTGATGGTGGCGCGCTGGGCGCCGATGGCCTTGCCCTTGAGGTCGTCCACGGAGAAGCCCGAGCCCTTCTTCGCGGCGTAGCGCAGGCTGTTGGAGTAGTAGCGCCCGGTGAAGGCCACCGCCTGCTTGCGCTCCTCGGTGATGGACATGGAGGCGACGATGGCGTCGTACTTGCGCGCCAGCAGGCCGGGGATGATGCCGTCCCAGTCCTGGGTCACGAACACGCACTCCACCTGCATGGCGTCGCAGAGCGCGTTGGCGATGTCGATGTCGAAGCCGAACACCTTGCCGTCGGGCCCGATCTGGTTGAAGGGGGGATAGGCGCCCTCGGTGCCGATGCGCAGGGTCTCGGCCTGGGCGACACCGGCCAGGGCCAGGGTGGTGAGCAGGATGGCGAGCAGCTTTTTCATCGTGGTGTGCCTCTCGTGGACCGTTCGGTTGTCGGGCTGTGTCACTGCAGGTGGCTGGAGATGAACTGCCGGACCCGCTCCGAGCGGGCCTGGCCGAAGATCTGCGCCGGCGGCCCCATCTCCTCCACCCGTCCCTCGTGCAGGAACATGATCTGGCTGGAGACCTCGCGGGCGAAGCCCATCTCGTGGGTGACGATGAGCATGGTGCGCCCCTCCTCCGCCAGCCGGCGGATCACCTGCAGCACCTCGCCCACCATCTCCGGGTCGAGCGCCGAGGTGGGCTCGTCGAAGAGGATGAGCCGCGGCTCCATGGCCAGCGCCCGGGCGATGGCCGCCCGCTGCTGCTGGCCGCCGGAGAGGTGGGCGGGATAGTGGCTGCGCTTGTCGGCGATGCCCACCTTGGCCAGCAGCGCCTCGGCCCGCTCCACCGCCGCGGCGCGGCTCAGCCCCTGCACGTGGATGGGGGCCTCGACGAGGTTCTCCAGCACCGTCATGTGGGACCAGAGGTTGAAGTTCTGGAACACGAAGCCGATCTGCTGGCGCATGCGGTTGAGCTGCGCCGGGTCGGCCGGCCCCAGGCCGCCCTCGCGGGAGGGCTGCAGGCGCAGGGTCTCGCCGGCCAGGGCGATGCGGCCCTGGTCCGGGTATTCGAGCAGGTTGAGGCAGCGCAGGAAGGTGCTCTTGCCGGAGCCGCTGGAGCCGATGATGGAGATGACGTCGCCGTCATGGGCGGTCAGGGAGATGCCCTTGAGCACCTCCAGCCCGCCGAAGCGCTTGTGGATGTCGGCGACCTCGAGGGCCGGCGTGCCGGCATTCATGATCCGGCGGCCTCGCGGTCGGTAGCGGGACGGAACACCCCGGAACAGGGCGCGCGGGCGGGCTGGCGGAGTGCGGCTACTCTGGGCATGGCTCTGTCCGTCGGGCGAGGTTTCATTCTAGGTGAGCCCGGCGCCGATGCAAACCGCCGCCATGGTCATGTTCACGCTTGTCTACACTTGCCGCAGCGGCGCGGGGCGCCGGATGCCGGTGCCGGGGGCGGATCGGGCGCGCCGCGTGGAATCGCTGTTCCGCAACCTGACGAGGGAGGTGCACATGGAGCGCAAGGCGCCGATTCTCAACCTGGACGAGGTGGAGTACGAGGAGTGGGGGCACGGTGAGCGCTTCGCGGCGCGGCTCGGGCCCCTGGCCGCCCGCCTGGGGGCCCGGAAACTGGGCTACCGGGTGGTGGTGGTGCCGCCGGGCAAGACCGCGTGGCCCTGCCACTTCCACCACGTGAACGAGGAGATGTTCCTGATCCTCGACGGCCACGGCACCCTGCGCATCGGGGCGGAGCGCCACCCGCTGCGCGCCGGCGACGTGGTGTGCCTGCCGCCGGGCCCGGAGACCGCGCACCAGATCCTCAACACCTCCAACGCCGCCCTGAAGTACCTGGCGGTCAGCACCATGGAGGCGCCGGACATCATGGAGTACCCCGATTCGGGCAAGTACGCGGTGTTCGCCGGCAGCGCCCCGGGCGGGGCGCAGGCCGACCGGACCTTCGCCATCGTCGCCCGGCACCGGGACGCGACGGACTACTGGGAGGGCGAGGAGTGAGGCGCTATCCTTGCGCGGGTCCCGACACCGACCGTGCGCCAGGAGAGGTCATGACCGATCGGCAGCAGACCGGCTACCACATGAGCCCCGAGGATTTCCGCCGCCACGGCCATGCGCTGGTGGACTGGATCGCCGCGTACTGGCAGCGGGTGGAGTCGCTGCCGGTGCGCTCCCGCGCGGCGCCGGGCGAGGTGGCCGCGGCCCTGCCCGGCAGCGCGCCGGAGCGGGGGGAGCCGTTCGCGGCGATGCTGGAGGACGTGGAGCGGGTGATCCTGCCCGGCCTCACCCACTGGCAGTCGCCCAACTTCTTCGCCTACTTCCCCGCCAACACCTCGGCCCCGTCGGTGCTGGGCGAGCTGCTTGCCGCGGGGCTCGGCGTGCAGGGGATGCTGTGGGCCACCAGCCCCGCCTGCACCGAGCTGGAGACCCGGGTGCTCGACTGGCTGGCGGAGCTGCTCGGGCTGCCCGCGGCGTTCCGCTCCGACGGCGGCGGCGGCGGCGTGATCCAGGATTCCGCCTCGGGCGCGGCGCTGTGCGCCCTGCTGGCGGCGCGGGAGCGGGCCTCGGACGGCGCCGCCAACGAGCGGGGCTGCGACCGGCGGCTGACCGCCTACGCCTCCACCGAGACCCACTCCTCCATCGAGAAGGCGGTGAAGATCGCCGGCCTGGGGCGGGAGCAGCTGCGCATCATCCCGGTGGACGACCACTTCGCCATGGACGCCGGGGCCCTGGCGCGGCAGATGGCCGCCGACGTGGCCGCCGGGTTCACGCCGGCGTTCGTCTGCGCCACCGTGGGCACCACCTCCTCCACCGCCGTGGACCCGGTGGCCGCCATCGCCGCCGTGGCGCGCCGCTTCGGCGCCTGGCTGCACGTGGACGCCGCCATGGCCGGCTCGGCCATGATCTGCCCCGAGTTCCGGGCGCTGCAGGCGGGCGTGGAGCAGGCCGACAGCTACTGCTTCGATCCCCACAAGTGGCTGTTCACCAACTTCGACTGCAGCTGCCTGTTCGTGCGCGAGCGCGGCGCGCTGATCCGGGCCCTGTCGGTGCTGCCGGAGTACCTGCGCAACCGCGCCAGCGAGAGCGGCGCGGTGATCGACTACCGCGACTGGCATGTGCCCCTGGGGCGGCGGTTCCGGGCGCTGAAGCTCTGGTTCGTGCTGCGCCACTACGGCGCGGAGGGGCTGCGCCACCACCTGCGCGAGCATGTGCGCCTGGCGCGCTGGTTCGCCGACCAGGTGGCCGTCCACCCGGACTTCGAGCTGGCCGCGCCGGTGCCCTTCAACCTGGTCTGCTTCCGCCACCGCGGCGGTGATGCCGGCAGCGAGGCGCTGCTGGAGCGGCTCAACGGGAGCGGGCGCCTCTACCTCACCCACACCCGCCTCGACGGCCGCTTCACCCTGCGCCTGTGCGTGGGCCAGACCCACACGGAGGCCAGCCACGTGGAGGCGGCCTGGGCGGCGATCCGTGCGGCCGCGGAGGGGACCGCGGCGCCGGCCGGCTGATGATCCGCGGTGATGGGGCGCGCCCGCCGCACGCACGCTGTCCCCATCCCCTTCCGGGTTGCAACGCCCGGACCGGCCGCGCACCATTCTGCGCCTGCGCGACAGGACCAGACAGGAGTATCGAACCATGAAATACGTGGGAGCCCACGTCTCCGCCTCGGGCGGGGTGGAGAACGCGCCGCTCAACGCCGCGGCCATCGGCGCGCGCGCCTTCGCCCTGTTCACCAAGAACCAGCGCCAGTGGCAGGCCAAGCCCCTGACCACGAAGAGCATCGACGCCTTCCGCGCCAACCTCGAGCAGTCGGGCATCCGGCCCGGGCATGTCCTGCCCCACGACAGCTATCTCATCAACCTCGGCCACCCCGAGCCGGAGGCGCTGGCGAAGTCCCGCGCGGCCTTCCTCGACGAGATGCGGCGCTGCGGGCAGCTGGGGCTGAAGCTGCTCAACTTCCACCCCGGCGCCCATCTCGGCAAGATCGACGAGGAGGCGTGCCTGGCCCGCATCGCCGAGTCGGTGAACCTGGCCCTGGAGCAGACCGAGGGGGTCACTGCGGTGATCGAGAACACCGCCGGCCAGGGCACCGTCCTCGGCTGGCGCTTCGAGCACCTCGCCGCCATCATCGACCGGGTCGAGGACAAGTCGCGGGTGGGGGTCTGCCTCGACACCGCCCATACCTTCGGCGCCGGCTACGACCTGCGCACCGCGGCGGCGTGCGCGGAGACCTTCTCCGAGTTCGACGCCGTGGTGGGTTTCCGCTACCTGCGCGGCATGCACCTCAACGACTCCAAGGCGGCGCTCGGCTCGCGGGTGGATCGCCACCACAGCCTGGGTAAGGGGCTCATCGGCCTGGAGGCCTTCCGCACCATCATGCGCGATCCGCGCTTCGAGGAGATTCCCCTGGTGCTGGAGACCATCGACGAGACCCTCTGGCCCGAGGAGATCCGGATGCTCTACGGGATGCAGTCCGGGCAGGGGGGCGAGTGAGCCTGCCCCTCGAGGCGCTGCTGGCCTGGCCGCTCCTGCTCGCCCTGGCGGTGGCCAACGGGGCCCTGCGCGAGTTCCTGCTGCAGCCGCGCCTGGGCGAGCGGCCGGCGCGCCTGCTGAGCCCGGTCATCCTCGCCCTGGGGGTGCTGATCCTGGGCGGCCTGTTCGCCTGGTACGCGGGGCCCCGTCCGGCCCCCGTGCTGCTCGGCGTGGGGCTGTTCTGGCTGCTGCTGGCGCTGGTGTTCGAGTTCGGCTTCTTCCACTTCGTCCGCGGGGTGCCGTGGACGGTGCTGCTGGCGGACTACAATATCCTTGCGGGCCGGCTGCTGGCGCTGGTCTGGATCGCCACGCTGCTGGGCCCCTGGCTGGGCGGCCGGCTGCTGGGCTACTACTGAGCGGGCGCGATCCGCGCCGGGCTGCGGCCGTGCGCGCGATCCCGGTACCGCCCGGAGACCCTCAGGCCCCGGCATCGAGCCGGTTCCGCACCGCGGCCACCTTGCCCTCCAGGCCGCCCCGGCGCCCCGCCCGGCTGTCGATCTTGGCGGTGGCGTAGATGCGCCCGCAGCCCCGGGCCTCCAGCAGCGCGTGGGCGCGCTCCACGAACGCCAGTGCCTCGCCGATGGTCGCGGTCTCGATGATGGTGCCCATGGGGGTGAGGCGGTACTCGGCGCCGCTGTCCCGGATCATGCGGATCACCTCGGCGACGTCGGGGCTGACGCTCTCGCCGCGGTCCATGGGGAAGATGCTGAATTCGATGAGTACGGACATGGGCTGCTCCAGTCTGGTTTATCGGCGCGCATCCCGCGCATTACAGGCAGCCGGCGGCCGAAGCGGATCAGCCGCCGCCGGGCGGCGGGCAGACCCCGCGCTGAAAGGGTTTGCCGCCGGCCCCGGTCCACTGAACAGTAGCCGTCCATGGGTGCGACGGCCGGGAGAGACGCATGGGACTGAGAAAAATCGGCCGGCTTGCCGCCGCCGGCCTGCTGTTGCTGGGTGCCGTACCGGGGCCGGTCGCGGCCGCGGAGCCGGCCGTGGCCACCTTCGCCGGCGGCTGCTTCTGGTGCATGGAGCCCCCCTACGACAAGCTGGAGGGGGTCATCTCCACCACCTCCGGCTACACCGGCGGAGACAAGGAGAACCCCACCTACGGTGAGGTCTCCGCCGGCGGCACCGGCCACTACGAGGCCCTGCAGGTGGTCTACGACCCGGCCCGGGTCAGCTATCAGCAGCTGCTGGTGCTGTTCTGGCACAACGTGGATCCTCTCGACGCGGGCGGCCAGTTCTGCGACCGCGGCGACCAGTACCGGACCGCCATCTTCGTCCACGACGAGGAGCAGCGGCGCCTGGCCGAGGAGTCGAAACAGTACCTGGAGCAGGCGGGCGGCTTCGACAAGCCCATCGTCACCCCCATCCTGCCCGCCGGACCCTTCTACCCGGCGGAGACGTACCACCAGGACTACTATGAGAAGAACCCGCTGCGCTACAAGTTCTACCGCTACAGCTGCGGCCGCGACGCGCGCCTCGAGGCCCTCTGGGGCGAGTTGGCCGGGAAGCCCTGAATCCCGGCCGGCGGGCGTCGGTCACACATCCGTCTCCAGCCGTTTCGACAGGTAGGCCTGCACATTCGGCCCCCCGGGGTTGGCGAGTACGCACTCCACCCAGGCGCCGCGTTCGTGGCAGATGACCGCCAGGTCCCAGACGCAGGCGCTGAGCCCGGTGGGGGTCACCTCCTCCAGCTCGGCGGGGCGATCGTGGGGGGAGACCCAGACGTGATGGTGCAGTTCGTTCTCGTCCGCCCACCAGTCCACGAACACGAAGTTGCCGCCGCGCCCGTCGTGGATGCCCACGAAACCCACCCCGTAGTGATTCTGCCCGGCGGCCACCACGGCGAGCTGGGTTTCCGCCAGGTCCCGGGCCGCGCGCACCAGGGGTGAGCGGGGCAGTTCCCGGTCATGGGCGATGCCGTAGGCCTTGAGCTGGAAACCGGGGGTATCCCAGAGACCGAGGAAGCGGATGGGGCGGGGACGGTAGGGCTCGCTGAGGTTCGGATTCATGGCGGCTATCCCTGTCGGTGGTCGGCAGCGGCAGGTAGACAGTGTAGTGCATGACCGGGCGGACCGGGGCGCGGATGGGGGCCCCGGGCCGGCCTTGGCCTATCCTGAAGCATGGGCGGACGGCCGGGAGCGCGCGGCCGGCCGGATCCGGCCGGCGGGTTGCCGGGCACCCTGGAGCGTCGACGGACACCGGAGAGCACGCGGGCGATGGCCAGACTTCTCATCCTCTATGCCAGCCGCGAGGGCCAGACCGCCCGGATCGTGGAACGGATGGCGGACATCGCCCGGGGCCGGGGGCACGCGGTGGAGATCGTCCGCTGCCGCCGCTTTTCCGTGCCGCCGTCACCGGATCCCTTCGCCGGCGTGCTGGTGGGCGGCTCCATTCACCTCGGCCGGCACGAGCGGAGCCTGGAGCGGTTCGTGGCCGCGCACCACGACGTGCTGGAGCGCCTGCCCGCGGGCTTCTTCTCGGTGAGCCTCAGCGCCGCCAGCCCGCGGGCCGAGGTGCGGGCCGCGGCGCAGGGCTACGTGGATGATTTTCTGCAGGAGACCGGCTGGCATCCGCGGGTGACGGCCAGCTTCGCCGGCGCGCTGGCCTACACCCGCTACGGGCCGCTGAAGCGCTGGTTCATGCGCCGCGTCGTCGCCCGCCACAGCGACGACACGGACACCCGCCGCGATTACGAGTACACCGACTGGGAGGCGGTGGGGTGTTTTGCCGCGGCGTTCCTCGACCGGCTGGAGAGATGGCCGGAATGAGCGCCGCGCCGCTCCGGACCGCGGCGCTGATGGCCTGCCTGGGCCTGGCGGCCCTTGCCCCCCGTGCGGATCCGGGTGGACCGTTGTGGGCCCCCACGCCCCGGCTCAACCTGCCGGTGGAGGAGGTGCGCCCGGCCTTCGCGCCCTATGCCGAGTTCTGTGCCCGGGAGGCCGGCGCCTGCGATCTCTCCGGCCCGCAGTCGCTGCACCTGACACCCGAGCGCATGGCGCTGATCGCGGGTGTGAACGGGAGGGTGAACCGCGGGATCGTCCTGATGGCGGACGTGCAGCAGTACGGCGTGGAGGAGTACTGGGCCTACCCCCGCTCCGGCTATGGCGACTGCGAGGACCTGGCCCTGGAGAAGCGGGCGCGGCTGGTGGCGCTCGGCTTTCCCCGCGGGGCGCTGCGCCTGGGGCTCGCCCAGCACCGCCGCAGCCTGTTCACCCACGCGCTGCTGCTGGTGGAGACCGATGCGGGCACCTATGTGCTCAACGGGCCCGGATCGGAGGTGGTGCTGTGGTTCGAGACGCCCTACAACTTCGAGGCCCGGGAGCGGCCGGACGGGCGCTGGGAGCGCTTCGACCAGCGCCATTGGCGCTACGACTGAACGGGTCGCCTCAGAGCTGGCCGCGGTTGGCCAGGGCCACGAACCGCTCCAGGGTGACGATCTCCACCCCGGTGCAGTTCATGTAGCGCTGCAGGCCGCCGCCCACGTAGAAGTCGCGCAGGGTCCAGCCCTCCCCGCCGAGCACCAGGTAGGCCCGGCGGAACCGCCCGGGATGGAGCTGCAGGGCGTCCTTCAGGCAGATCACCTCGAACGGCACCTTCTGCTCCGCGGTGCCCGAGCTCTGCTGCCACTTCAGCGATATGAGGTAGCGGTTGCGGTCCCGGTCGTCGGCCACCAGGTCCACCTTGTGCCGGCGGCCGTTGGGGCGGGTGCCCACCAGCACCTGGGGCTGCCAGGTGTAGCCGCCGCTGTGCAGCGAGTGGGTGACCATCACCTCGTGCACCGCCCCGGTGCGGGTGTCGCGGGTCCTCATCACAGGTTCCTCGTGGCGAGCATCTCCAGCGCCTTGCTGCGATCCCCGGTGCAGCTGATCATGCGTGGCGCCGGGAGGGTGTCGATTTCGAATCCCAGTTCCCTGTAGAGCTCCAGGATCTTCTCAGTGGCCTGGTTGGAGGCCACCACCGGCCCCGGGTGCCTGGCCAGCCACTCGGCCAGGCGAACCTGGTCCTCCCAGCGGAAGTTCTCCTTGGCGTACTGGGTGAACTGCACGTCGTAGGGCGGATCGGCGTAGATGAAGTCCTCCGGCGACAGCGCCATGGACTCGAAATCGCCGCAGCTGAACGCCCACTCGGAGAGGATTCCGCGGTAGGCGCTGAAGTCGCGGGTGTAGTTGATGGTCTTGTAGCGGCCGAAGGGCACGTTGAACTCGCCGCGGCTGTTGAAGCGGCACAGGCCGTTGTAGCCGGTGCGGTTGAGGTAGTAGAACAGCGCGGCGGCCTTCTTGGTGGCGGCGCGGTTGTCGGCGATGAGCCGGTTGAACTCGGTGCGACTGTCGTAGTAGTGGTCGCTGTCGTTGACCATCCGGATGCTGACTTTCAGCCCCGCTTTCAACTGGCGGTAGAAGTTGATGGCGTGGGGGTTGATGTCGTTGAGCAGGGCCCGCTCCGGGTTCAGCCCCAGGGCCACCGCCAGGCCGCCGCAGAAGGGCTCCGCCAGCCGCCGGTGGCGGTGGGGCTGCCAGAGCGGGCGCAGGTGCGGCAGCAGCCAGCGCTTGCCGCCGGCCCACTTGAGCGGTGGCGGGAGCGTGGGCCGGACGGGCTCCGCGGTCTCGACAGGGGTCTCGGCGCGCTGCATGGCTCTGCGGTCGGTTTCCGGCGGGCTCTGAATGGGGCGTTGTGGAGTCGAAGGGCTGTACTTTAGCAGCATCCTCCGCCCGGGGGCAGCACCGGGACCGGCGCCGGGCTGCTGCAGCGCAGCTTGTACCGGGGGGCCGGGCCGACTATGTCTTTTCTAAGCCCGCCGCGCGAGCGGCCCGTAGGCACGGGCGGCCGGGGGGCGGGATCCGGGACACCGGAAGGAGGCTGCCATGAAGACCTACCGCGCGAACGTGGTTATCCATCTCGACGAGAGCCTGGATCCCGCCCAGATCCACGACCTGGAGCGCAAGCTGAGCGGCGAGAACGGCGTCATCAGCGCCTGCGTCAGCGACCGCGCCACCCACCTGATGGTGGTGGATTTCGACTCCCAGGCCATCAGCTCGGACCAGTTGCTGGCCCGGGTGCAGCGCGAGGGGGTGCACGCGGAGCTGGTGGGGCTCTGAGCCCCGCCAACGCCCCCTTCAGGCGGCGCGATCCAGCCGCGGGGCCGGGCCCTTCGGGGGCGCGGCCGGCGGCAGGGGCCGCACCGGCGTGCCGTCGTGGATGGCCGCGCGGGCTTCGGCGGCGGCCAGCTGCTCGCCCATTCCCAGCTTCCGCCACAGGCCCACCCCCGCCGCCGGCACCAGGGCGATGGCGCTCCACTGCAGCCACGCCGGGCCGCCGCCGTTGACGGCGAAGTGGATCACGTAGGTGAGGCCCACCAGGAGGGCGGCCATCAGGGCGATGATGACGAAATCGGGCACCTGGCCGGCATGGAGCCAGGCCGGTGAGCGGGGCGAGCGATAGGCGGCCAGCAGCAGAATGAAGGCGCAGACGGTGAACAGCAGGATGGCGGCGCCGATGAAGCCGGTCATGGGGGTTCTCCAGGGATAACGCCGGGCCCCGGCGCTTGCCGGGGTCCACACCGGGCCGCCTCCCGGGCGGGACGACGGCCCGGACCTAGCCGTCCCGGGGCGCGGCGGGGCCGCCCGGAAGGGGCGCTGCGGTGCGGAGGTTCGGAGGCGGCCGCCCCGCGGGGGCGGCTGTCGGCGGTGTGCGCCGACCTGTGGAGCGCCTGCGAGGCGCACTCCCGGAACCGCGGGCGGCTTCCACGAGCACGTCGCGTACGACGGTCGGATGGAATCTAGAACCGGCGCTCCCGTTCCGCAAGCGGGTGGCCGGCCGGTCGCAGAAGTTCACAGACTTCCGCACCGGCCCGGGCCTCAGCTCCCCTCCCCCAGCGCCTTGCTGGCGATCTCGTAGACGTCCTTCGACAGCTGCGGGGTGGCGAGGACGCGCTTCAGCTCGCCGGCCATCAGGGCGCGCCGGCCGGGCTCGTAGCGCCGCCACTGGGTGAGCGGGGTGAGCAGCCGGGCGGCCACCTGCGGGTTGAGGGGGTCGAGCTCCAGCACCCGGTCGGCCAGGAACAGGTAGCCGGCGCCGCTGGGATCGTGGAAGCGCACCGGGTTTCCGGAGGCGAAGGCGCCGATGAGCGCGCGCACCTTGTTGGGGTTGCGCAGGTTGAAGGCCGGATGGCGGGTGAGCCGCTTCACCTCCTCCAGCGTTCCCGGCAGGCTGGAGGTGGCCTGCAGGGCGAGCCACTTGTCCATGACCAGGGGGTCGTCCCGCCAGCGGCCGTGGAAGTGGGCCAGCGCCTCGATGCGCCCGGGGATGTCGACCTGGGCCAGCGCCGCCAGGGCCGCCATGGCGTCGGTCATGTTGTCCGCCTCCCGGTACTGGGTCATGCACAGGGCCTGGATCGTCTCGTCGTGGAGGGCCATCAGGTAGCCGAGGCAGACGTTCTTCAGCCGCCGCCGGCCGATGGCCTCGGGGCTCACCCGGTAGTCCGGGTCACGGTGGGCGTGGTAGCTCTCCAGCAGGATCGGCCGCAGCTCCTGGGCCAGGGCGTGGCGCAGGAACTCGCGGGCGTTGTGGATCGCCTCCGGATCGATGGCGTCGGACTGCTCGGCCAGGTAGGCCTCCGAGGGCAGCATCAGGGCCTGGGCCAGCAGCCGCCGGTCGGCGCCCGGGTCCTCCAGGAGCTTGCGGTAGGCGGCCAGGAGCCCTTCGTCCAGCCGCAGCGGGCGGCCGTCGCGGTAGTCAGCCATCAGCCGGGTGATCACCCGCTCGGCCAGCCGCTGGCCGGCATCCCAGCGGTTGAACTCGTCCGTGTCGTGGGCCATCAGGAAGGCCAGCTCGGCGTCGCTGTAGTCGTAGCGGAGCCTCACCGGGGCGGAGTAGCCGCGCAGCAGCGAGGGCACCGGCGTCGTGCCGATCGCCTCGAACACGAAGGCGTGCTCGGCCTCGGTGAGCTCCAGGACCCGGGTGCCGGCAACGGCTTCCGCCTCGCCGGCCAGCCGCAGCGGCAGGTCGACGCCGTCGGGACCCACCAGGCCGAGGGCGAAGGGAATGTGCAGGGGCAGCTTGTCGGGCTGGCCGGGGGTGGGCGGGGTGTGCTGGGTCACGGTCAGGGTATAGGTCCGGGCCCGGGGGTCGTGGTGGCCGGAGACGCCGAGCACCGGGGTGCCGGCCTGGCTGTACCAGCGCCGGAACCGGGACAGGTCGCGCCCCGTGGCCTCCTCCAGGGCCTGCACGAAGTCGTCGCAGGTGACCGCCTGGCCGTCGAAGCGCTCGAAGTAGCGGTCGGTGCCCCGGCGGAAGCCCTCGGGGCCCAGCAGGGTGTGGAGCATGCGCACCACCTCGGCGCCCTTCTCGTAGACGGTGAGGGTGTAGAAGTTGTTGATCTCCTGGTAGGCGTCGGGACGCACCGGGTGGGCCAGGGGGCCGCCGTCCTCGCGGAACTGGAAGGTGCGCAGCAGGTTCACGTCCTTGATGCGCTTGACCGCCCTGGAGGTCATGTCGGCGGTGAACTGCTGGTCGCGGAAGACGGTGAAGCCCTCCTTCAGGGAGAGCTGGAACCAGTCGCGGCAGGTGACCCGGTTGCCGGACCAGTTGTGGAAGTACTCGTGGGCGATGACCGCCTCGATGCCCTCGTAGTCCTCGTCGGTGGCCGTCTCCGGCTGGGCCAGCACGTACTTGGAGTTGAAGACGTTGAGGCCCTTGTTCTCCATCGCCCCCATGTTGAAGTCGTCCACCGCCACGATCATGTAGATGTCGAGATCGTACTCGCGCCCGAACACCCGCTCGTCCCAGGCCATGGCCTGCTTCAGCGAATGCATGGCGTGGCCGCACTTCTCGGCGTTGCGCGGCTCCACCCAGATCTCGAGCTTCACCTCGCGGCCGCCGGCGGTGGTGAAGGTGTCCTCCAGGGAGACCAGGTTTCCGGCCACGAGGGCGAACAGGTAGCAGGGCTTGGGGAACGGGTCCTCCCAGGTGACGAAGTGGCGCCCGTCCGGCAGCTCGCCGCGGGCCACCGGGTTGCCGTTGGAGAGCAGCACCGGGTAGCGGGCGGGATCGGCGCTGAGGGTGGTGCTGAAGCGGGCCATCACGTCGGGGCGGTCGGGGTAGAAGGTGATCTTGCGGAACCCCTCCGCCTCGCACTGGGTGCAGAAGTTGCCGCTGGAGAGGTAGAGCCCCTCCAGCGAGGTGTTCTCCCCGGGTCGGATCTCCACGCTCGTCTCCACCGTGCAGCGCTCCGGCAGGATGCCCAGGTCGAGGTGATCCTCGGTGAGGGTGTACTCGTGGGGAGCCAGCTCGCGGCCGTCCACCGCCACCCGCTTCAGCCCCAGCTCCTGGCCGTCCAGCACCAGCGGCCCCGGCGGCAGCGCGGGATTGCGCCGCAGGGTCAGGCGCGCCTCCACCCGGGTGACCGGGTCGCCCAGCTCGAAGCCGAGATCGGCATGCTCCACGAAATAGGGGGGCGGGGTGTAGTCCTCGCGGCGGATGGTCCTGGGCGTGGCTTCTCTCATGACGGGGCCTGTGGGGGATGGTGAATCAGGGGTGAGTGTCGTGGATTGTAGCGCCCCGCCGCGGGCCGCTTCACCCCCCGGACCGAAGGGTTGTCCAGGATTGGCGAGGGTGGGATGGTCCCGTGGTGTTCCGTGTTCCGTGTTCCGGGGAGGGGATGGACCGGTGCCCGGGCCTGGAACGGGATCGAACGGCGGAGGCGCCTGGCTGTTGGAGCCCTCACCCCGCCATGGGGGCGGTGGCCAGGGTGGCGGCCATGCCGGAGAGCACCACCGCGGTCACGGCCAGGGCGGTGCGCCGGGCCATGCTGCCGCCGGCGATGAACACCACCAGGAGGCCCTTCACCGTCGTGTTCACCAGGGCGGCGATGACGATGCCGTAGGCCGCCACGCCCGCCAGCAGGGTCCCGGGCACCATGCCGGCCAACGACAGGGTGATGGCGTCCACGTCGGCGATGCCGGAGGCCGCGGCGAGCAGGTAGACGCCGAGATCGCCGTACCATTCCCGCAGGGCCACCGAGAGCAGCATCACCAGTGCCAGCACGGCGCCGAACTTCACCGCCGTGGCCAGCTCGAAGGGGTGGGACAGGCGCACCCGGGCCGGCAGCCGCGCGGCGCTGCGCCACAGCAGCAGCGCCGCCGCGTAACCCACCACCGCCATGACGCCCACGGGCACCAGCAGCGTGGGCAGCAACGCCGGGCTGACGGCGGCCACCACCAGCAGCAGGCGCGGGAACATGGTGCTGGAGGCGAGCAGCACCCCGGCGGCCAGCAGGGGCTGCAGCTCGGCGTTCTCCCGCCCCATGCGCGCCAGGCTCAGGGTCACCGCGGTGGAGGCGGCCAGCCCGCCGAAGGCGGAGGTGAAGAGGATGCCGCGGTCCGGGCCGGCGATCTTGACGGCGAAGTAGCCGAACAGGGAGATGGCGGCGATGAGCACCACCATCCACCAGATGATGTAGGGATTGAGCGCCTGCCAGGGGCCGTAGCCCCGGTCGGGCAGGATGGGCAGCAGCACCACCGAGATCAGCAGCAGCTGCAGGGTCGCGTTGAGTTCCTGGGGCTCCAGCCGCCGCAGCCAGCCGTGCACCACCACCTTGAAGCTCAGCAGGGTGACCGTCACCACCGCCATGGCGGCCGCCGCCGCGGGATATCCCAGCTGCACCAGCGCCCCGAGGGCGAAGGCGACCAGGGCGGCGGCCTCGGTGGTGAAGCCGTAATCCCGGTCGCGCTGGACGCCGAGGTAGTAGCCCAGCCCCATCAGCCCGGTGAAGCCGAGCAGGGCGAAGCCGAGCAGCAGGGGATCCACCTCGCGGGCGATGAGCCCCCACACCCCGCCCAGCAGCCCGATGAGGCCGAAGGTGCGCAGGCCGGCGAAGCGTCCGCCCTCCTCCGCCTCGCGGGTCTTCCAGCCCCGCTCCACGCCGATGAGCAGGCCGATGGCCAGCGCCAGTCCGAGATCGAGGAAGAGTTCCAGCTGGGTCATGAACGGATACTAACGCGTGGATTCGCGCAATAGCACCTGTCCGGGGCGCCGCGGCCGTGCATTGCCCGGCCGGAGGCCGGGGGGATGGAGTAGAAGGCGTTTCCCCCGCGGGGCGGGGCTGACGCCCGGGGTCTGCGTCTTCTGCGGGGAGCTGTGGCGGGTTCGCGCGGCGTGCGCCCTCGGCGCCATGCCGCCGGGAACGGCCGTTCGGCCGGGGCTGATCAGGCCGGTGCAGGGACCGGAACCGGGCAGGGCGGGGATCTCCCGGCCCTGCCGGTACGGTGCGGGTGGGGCCGGGATGACGGCACCCACCCGCGCAGGGTCGAGCGGGGTAACGTCCGCTCAGAAGCTGGTGCCGACGCCCACCATGAAGACCCAGGGATCGATCTCCACCTCACCCTGGTAGGTGCCGTTGCCGACGTTGGCGTCGGTGTTGATGTCGGCGTAATAGGCGGCGCCGTTCAGGAAGAAGCCGCTGCCGAGATCAACATCCACGCCCGCCACGCCGGCCAGGCCCCAGGAGTCGTCGAGGGAGATGTCGGTACCCGCCAGAGCCCCCTTGCCCTTGGTTTCGAAGAACGTGGTGTAGTTGATGCCCGCGCCCACGTAGGGCCGCACGGCACCCTGGGGATTGATGTGGTACTGCACGGTCACGGTCGGCGGGAGGTGCTTGGTCTCGCCGATGGTACCGGCGCCCGACAGGGTGCCGGCGCCCTTGATGGAGTGCTTGAAGGGGGTGGCGGCCAGGAGCTCGACACCGATGTTGTCGGTCACCATGTAGGTGAAGTTGAGACCGAGCTGGGTGTTGCTGCCCACGTCCACCTTGATGCCGGTGGGGTCGCCGTCGCTGTCCTTGAAATCTTCGCTGCTGGTGTTGGGGGAGACATGGGCCGCACCCGCACGGACCAGGATGTTGCCCGCCTCCACGGCCAGGGCGCTGGAGCTCATCAGGGCCAGGCCAGCGGCCACGGCCATCACACAGGAATTCTTTGCAAGCTTCATCTACGACCTCCCTCGAGTCGTTTCGGGGCCACCATGCGCCCCTTGGATAGGTGTGCGCGGCACGGAAACGCGCTTTCCATGCCTTGTGCCGCAAGGTCGGCGCAATGCCGACCGGGTGAGTTTTATGTGAACCAGTTCACAAAACAATGACACAAATCAAATATGGGTATTGTTGGTGCGTGAGTGCGTGAATGCGTGAGTGCGTGGGTGCGTGGGTGCGTGGGTGCGTGAATGCGTGAATGCGTGAATGCGTAGGGTCGGATTCATCCGACCAGGCAACTTTTTTCCCTGGCCTCGTTTGTGTTTGTTGTGTGATGCGCCGCCGGTGCCCATCGGTGGATGTTCCAGGCGGGTCACCACTTGCCCTGAACAGGCGATCAAGGCTTGCCTCCCTCCCTTTCGCATCGCGTTACAATGGAGCCTTTCCGCCCCCCTCCGCCGGAGACCCGGACCATGGCAGGTTCGTCGAAGAAGGTCATTCTCGCCGCCCTGGCCGGCAACGGCCTGATTGCCCTGACGAAGTTCGCGGCCGCCGCCATCACCGGCAGCTCGGCCATGCTCTCGGAGGGGATCCACTCCGTGGTGGATACCGGCAACCAGGTCCTGCTGCTCCACGGACTGCGCCGCGCCGGCCGGCCCGCCGACGCCCGCTTCCCCTTCGGTCACGGCAAGGAGGTCTACTTCTGGAGCTTCGTGGTGGCCATTCTCATCTTCGCGGTGGGCGCCGGCGTCTCCCTCTACGAGGGGGTGCAGCACATGCTTCGCCCGGTAGCGGTGGAGAATCCGCTGGTGAACTACGTGGTGCTGGGCCTGGCGCTGCTGTTCGAGGGCGGCGCCTGGGCGTTCGCCCTGCGCGAGTTCAGGCGCGGCAAGGGCAAGTGGGGCTACATCGAGGCGGTGCAGCGGGGCAAGGACCCCTCCCTGTTCGTGGTGCTGTTCGAGGATTCCGCCGCCATGCTCGGCCTGCTGGTGGCCTTTTTCGGCATCCTGCTGGCCCAGTTGACCGGCAATCCGCTGTGGGACGGGGCGGCTTCCGTGATCATCGGCCTGATTCTCGGCGGCACGGCCGCCTGGCTGGCATGGGAGACCCACGGACTGCTGATCGGCGAGAGTGCGAACCGCCGGGTGGTGGACGGCATCCGCGCCCTGGTGCGCCTGCGTCCGGGCGTGGAGCACGTGAACGAGGTGCTCACCCTGCACATGGGTCCGGAGTTCATCCTGGTCAACATCAGCGTCGATTTCGCCGACGATCTGCCCGCCGCTGCGCTGGAGACGACCATTTGCGCGCTCGATCGCGACATCAAGGCCTCCTTCCCCGGCGTGCGCCGGGTGTTCGTGGAGGCGGAGGCCAGGCGCCGGGGCCAGCCGCCGCCGGAGGCTCCCTGTCCGGGGCCGGCGCAGTCGGCCGCCACCACCGGGGGGTGAGGCGCCGCCCGCGGTCCGTGTTCCTCAGGCCGGGCCGCCCAGCCGGATCGATCGGCTGACCCGGAAGCGGTCCTCCGGCGGTTCACCCCGGCAGATGATGCTGATCTCCGTCACGGTGAACGCCAGGGGCTGCCAGTCCGCCTGCAGCGCCGCGAGCAGCGTTTCCGCCCGCCCCGCCGGTGCCTGGCCCACGCTGAGGTGCGGGCGGAACGTGCCGGGGCGGCGTTCACCGTAGCCGGGAGCGGCCTGGGCGAGGGCGGCCTGCAGGCGCACCAGGGCGGTGGCCGGCTCCGGCGCCAGCCACAGGGTGCAGCGGCCCTGGCGGTGGCGGAACAGGCCGAACCGCTCCAGCCGCACGGGGAACGGTGCAATCGCCGCGGCCGTCGCCGCGAGACGCCCGGCCAGTCCGGGCAGGAGATGCTCCGGCGCGAAGGGGTAGATCAGGTTGATATGGGGCATCCAGCGCCGGAACCGGCGATCGTGGACCGCGCGGATGGCCTCGATGGGCGGCCAGCAGGCCGTCGGCGGCAGGATGGCCACCGCGCTCCTGTGTGTGGTCTCCGGCATGGCGGACGCCTCGGCGACCCGGGTCGGGTTCGGGATGGGCGGGCGGTGCACCGGGTCCTGCGGCAAGGATTGCACAACAGGGCGACAACGGGAACGGGCGCGACCGGTACAATCCGGCGCGCCGTCATGATCGGGAGCATGGAGATGTTCGACGCGGCTGCAGGCTGATGGTTTTCCAGACAAGGAGGTAGTGCATGGCGCAATGGTATTTCAGCTATGACGGCGACCAGATCGGACCCCTGGACGACGCCCGGGCACGGGCCCAGGCGGCGTCACGGCCGGAGGGTCATGTATGGCGGGAGGGGTTCGCCGAGTGGCTGCCCATCCGCCAGGTGGGCGAGCTCTCCGGCGCGGCGGCCCCGGCGGTCGCGCCGCCGCCGCCCACGGTGCGCGGCGCCGACGAAATCGATTTCCGCATCATGGGCCACGAGATGCAGTACGTGGAGGTGGAGCTCGATCCGGGCGAGAGCGCCGTGGCCGAGGCCGGGGCGATGATGTACAAGGCCCCCTCCATCCAGATGGAGAGTGTCTTCGGCGACGGCTCCAGCTCCGGCGACGGCTCCTTCATGGGCAAGCTCATGGGGGCGGGCAAGCGGCTGCTGACCGGCGAGAGCCTGTTCACCACGGTCTTCACCCACACCGGCCAGGGCAAGGCCCACGTGGCCTTCGCCGCCCCCTACCCCGGCAACATCATCCCGGTGTCGCTGGCGAACGTGGGCGGGCTGCTGGTGTGCCAGAAGGACAGCTTCCTGTGCGCCGCCCGCGGGGTCTCCATCGGCATCCAGTTCCAGCGGAAGATCCTCACCGGCCTGTTCGGCGGCGAGGGCTTCATCATGCAGAAGCTGGAGGGGGACGGGCTGGTGTTCGTCCATGCCGGCGGCACGGTGGTGGAGCGGGAACTGGGTCCGGGCGAGGTGCTGCACGTGGACACCGGCTGCGTGGTGGCCTACGAGGGCCAGGTGGAGTTCGATATCCAGCAGGTGGGGGGGATCAAGTCGGCCCTGTTCGGCGGCGAGGGCATCTTCTTCGCCGTGCTGCGCGGCCCCGGCAGGGTGTGGCTGCAGTCGCTGCCCTTCTCGCGCCTCGCTGGCCGGATGCTCGCCAACGCCCCCCAGCACGGCGGCGGCAAGGGCGAGGGCTCGGTCATCGGCGGCCTCGGCGATCTCTTCGGCGACCGCTTCAACAGCTGAGCCGGATGGTGCCGGATCGCTGCTCCGGCATCCCGCTCCTTACCCTTCACACCTCACGGGCGAAGCCTCAGCACTGCTCCCACGGCAGGCCGTGGTAGCGCCAGCCGCCGAGCGTGCTGCGGTGGTGCTGGTCGTCCAGCTCGCCCTCGAAGCCCTCGTCCACGTGGAAGACGGCCGGGAAACCCGCCTCGATGAGCGCCTTGCCGGCCTCCTTCGAGCGCTTGCCGCTGCGGCAGATGAGGATGACCGGGGCGCAGCCCTCGTCCAGTTCGCACACCACGCCGCCGAGCAGCACCTTGCGCACCTCGGTGACGAAATGGGGATTCACGGTCCAGTCCGGCTCGTCGATCCAGGGCACGTGCACCGAGCCCTTGGGGTGGCCCACGAACAGGTATTCCATCGTGGAACGGATATCGATGAGCACCGCGCGGTGATCCTCCTCCAGCAGCTTCCAGGCCTGCTGGGAGGTGAGATTCTTCAGATGGTGTTCGGTCATGGCAGTCTCTCTTCCCGGCCGGTGGTCCGGCCTCTCTGTTCCCGCTTATGAATGAATAAGAATATTTGATGGATGTATCAATGAAAAGCCCGGCTGAACTGTTTCTGATAAAGTAGCGGACATCCCACCGCCTTCCGGTGTCCGTCAGCGCTATGAGTGATTATCCCGCCTACATCCGCCCGCCCAAGAGCCTGCTGCGCCTGGTGGGGCGGGCCATCGCCGATTACCGGATGATACGGGACGGGGATCGGATCCTGCTCGGCCTCTCCGGAGGCAAGGACTCGCTTACCCTGCTGCACGTGCTGCTGCACCTGCAGCGCCATGCGCCGGTGCGCTTCGAGGTGGCGGCGGCGACGGTGGATCCGCAGATCGAGGGCTTCGAGCCGGGCCGGCTGAAGGCGATCCTGGCGGAGATGGGCGTGCCCTACCTCTACCGGGAGCAGCCCATCGCCGAGGAGGCGCGGACCCGCCTGCGGGGCGACTCCTTCTGCGCCTACTGCGCGCGCATGAAGCGCGGCATCCTCTACACGGCCTGCCGCGAGCAGGGCTACAACGTCCTGGCCCTGGCCCAGCACCTGGACGACCTGGCGGAGAGCTTCCTGATGTCCGCCTTCCATGGCGGCCGGCTGCAGACCATGAAGGCCCATTACCGCAACGATGCCGGCGACCTGCGCATCATCCGGCCGCTGGTCTACGTGCGCGAGCGCCAGACCGCAGCCTTCGCCGCCGAGGCGCCGCTGCCGGTAATCCACGACAACTGTCCCGCCTGCTTCAGCATGCCCACCCAGCGCGTCCACATGAAGCAGCTCCTGGCCCGGGAGGAGCGCGACAACCGGGCCCTGTTCCGCAGCCTGCTGACCGCCATGCGGCCCCTGATGGTGACGGCGGAGGGCATCCCCGGCGACGGCGCGGAGGCGGCGCCGCGCACGGGGCTGCGCCGCAGCGCCTGAGGTCCGGATGGGACTGCTGACGGTGGCCACCTTCGATCTCATGACCGATGCCCACATCGCCCTGGGGCGGCTCCGGGCGGAGGGCATCGAGGCCTGGCTGGCCGACGAGCACCTGGTGCAGACCGACTGGCTCTACAGCATCGCCGTGGGGGGCATTAAATTGCAGGTGCGGCCGGAGGACGCGGCCCGTGCGCGGGTCGTGCTGGACACCGACTACTCCGCGGAGATGGAGGACTGAGCCGTGTCGGACCGAGTTGCGGAACCCTGCCCTGCCGCCCCGCCGGCGGTCGGATCCCCTCCTCCACTGCACCAGGGATGATCACTGTCTGACGGCATGAAGGCCTTACTCGTCACCGCGTTGCTGCACCTGCTGTCCGCCCTGCCCCTGCGGCTGGCGCAGGGCGTGGGCGCCGGCCTGGGCCGGCTGCTCGGCTGGCTCCCCGGCGACATGCGCCGCATCACCCGGATCAACCTGGAACACTGCCTGCCGGATCTACCGGCCCGGGAGCGCGAGCGGCTGGCGCGGGCCAGCCTGGTGGAAGCCGGCCGGGCCTTCGCGGAGCTGGGGGCGATGTGGCTGTGGCGACCGGAGCGGCTCCTGGCCCTGGTGCGCGAGGTGCGCGGCTGGGAGTTGCTGGAGGCGGCCATGGCCGCCGGACGCGGAATCATTGTCCTCAGCCCGCACCTGGGGGCGTGGGAGCTGGGCTCCCTCTACGGAGCGCCGCGGCACCCGCTCACCGCCCTCTACCGGCCGTTGCGCGTCCGGGCGCTCGACGACCTGGTGCGGACCGCTCGTGAGCGCACCGGGGCCCGGCTCATGCCCACCGACGGCAGTGGCGTGCGGGCCCTGTACAAGGCGCTGGAACGGGGCGAGATGGTGGGCATCCTGCCGGACCAGGACCCGGGCCGCGGCGCTGGCGTATTCGCCCCCTTCTTCGGTCACCCCGCCAAGACCATGGTGCTGGTGTCGCGTCTCGCCAGCCGCAGCGGCGCCGCGGTCCTCATCTGCGTGCCGGAGCGGCTGCCCCGCGGCCGGGGTTTCCGCCTCCACTTCACCCCGGCGCCGGCGGAGGTTTCCGCTGCCGATCTGAACCGGTCGGTGGCGGCGATGAACGCCGGGGTGGAGGCTTGGGTCCGGCGCCTGCCGGCCCAGTACCTGTGGAGCTACAAGCGCTTCAAGAGTCGCCCGGAGGGCGAACCCCGCTGGTACTGACCATCCCGGCCGCCACAGCCGTGCGCGCCGGATTCCGCCCGACCGGATTCAGGCCGACACCAGGGAGCTTGGCGTCGAGTCGTTTCATTCGCCCCCCGCCTGCTTGCGCAGGCGCTTGAGGAACACCTTCATCTCCTTGGCCGCCTGGATGTCGCCACGCCCCTCGGCGACCGTGATACCGCGCTCGTAGGCCGCGGCCGCGGCGTCGGTCCGCCCGTCCCCGGCCAGGGCCTTGCCGTAGGCCTTCCAGGCGGCCGAGTAGGCGGGGTCCTGCGCCACCGCCCTTGCCAGGTGCTCCGCGGCGCGGGCGGCGTCCCCGGCCTGGAGATAGGCGCTGCCCAGGCCGTAGCGCAGCAGCGCGCTGTCCTGGCCCGCGGCCAGCATCTTCTCGAAGTTCTCGATCACCGACATGGTTGCACCTCTGCGGAGCTTAAGAAGATCACCACGAAGTCACGAAGGACACGGAGGGAAGGCGAAGAATCGTTCAACCGCAGATTAGCGGTAATTGACGTTGATTCCATGCCTGCCTGGGCTCAGCCTGCTACAACGTGTCTGAATCACGGATACTGAGGGTGTTCCAACTTCAACAGGACTGCCCGAGAAACGTTCCTTGAAGCGATCGCGCCTGGTCTGAACCGGGCCATCAGGATAGCGGGGACAAAATCAACGTAAATCAACGTCAATCTGCGGTTTCATGGTCCTCTCTTCGTGTCCTTCGTGACTCCGTGGTGATCCTTTCGGAGTCCGGTTGACGGCGGGAGTTCCCGCTCCGGGTCATTCCGGGGGCCGCAGGGCCACCAGCTGGGCCTTGTTGCGGAAGCCCCGGCTCAGGTCGCCCACCCGGCCCTCCTCCCGGTAGAAGAGCAGGCGCAGGGGGCGGAACAGCTCCAGCAGCTCGTTGTCCCCCAGCCGGAAGTTTTCGCTGGCGGGGCCGGTGTCGTCCACCCGGGTGCGGGTCCAGGTCTCGTAGAACAGCACGCCGCCGGGGCGCAGGGCGGCCATCAGGGCGGGGGCGAGGCCGCGCTCGAGAAAGTGGGCGGCGACAATGACATCGAAGCTCTCCGGCAGGGGGGGGCGGGCCTCCACGTCGCGCACCTCCCCCTGCACCACCAGGCCGCGGTTGCCGGCGAACTCCCGCAGCCGCTCGATGGCCACCGGGGAGATGTCCCAGGCCCGGGTCTCGAGTCCGCGCCCGGCCAGCAGCAGGGCGTTGGCGCCGAGCCCGCAGCCGAGATCCAGGGCGGTCCCCGCGGTCGGGAGCAGGTGGAGGTTGTCGCTCAGCACCCGGACGGGATCGGGCAGCTGGCGGGCTTCGGTGTAGCGCTTGTCCCACTTGGCGATGAATCCGGGATCGTCCATGGCGGCGCTCCTCGATGGCGGACAGGCCTCCTCAGCGGCGCCAGTAGGCGGGGCTGAGGAGCACCAGCAGGGTGAAGATCTCCAGCCGGCCCAGCAGCATGGCGATGGTGCACAGCCACTTCGCCACCGGGTCGACGGTGGTGAAGTTGCTGGCCACCTCGCCCAGTCCGGGGCCGAGGTTGTTCATGCAGGTGGCGATGGCGCCGAAGGCGGTCACCTGGTCGAGGCCGGTGGCCATCAGGCCCAGCATCAGCAGCACGAACAGGGCCACGTAGACGGCGAAGAACCCCCAGACCGAGCGCAGGATCCTTTGATCGACCACCCGGCCGCCGATCTTCACCGGCAGGACGGCGCGGGGGTAGATGAGGCAGCGCACCTCGCGCCGGCTCTGCTGGAACAGCAGCACGTAGCGCATGACCTTCATGCCCCCGGCGGTGGAGCCGCCGCAGCCGCCCATGAAGCTGATGAGCATCAGCAGCAGGGGCAGGAACAGGGGCCAGAGGGAGAAGTCGGTGGTGGTGAACCCGGTGCTGGTGATGACCGAGGCAACCTGGAAGGCGGCATCGCGCAGTGCCGTGAGCAGATCGGGGTAGGTGCCGCGCAGGCTCAGGGTCACGGCGGTCACGGCGGTGATGGCGGCCACCACCGCGAGAAAGGTCCGCACCTCCACGTCCCGCAGCCAGGCCCGGGGATCCCGTTGCCGCACCACCTGGTAGTGGACGGCGAAGTTCATGCCCCCGAGCAGCATGAAGACGATGGCCACGCTCTCCGCCAGGGGGCTGTGGAAATAGGCCATGCTGGCATCGTGGGTGGAGAAGCCGCCGGTGGAGACGGTGGCGAAGCTGTGGCCAATGGCATCGAACAGGCTCATGCCGGCCAGCCGGTAGCCGGCCGCGCAGGCGAGCGTCAGGCCGAGATAGAGCAGCCACAGGAAGCGGGCGGTGTCGGCGATGCGCGGGGCCAGCTTCTCGTCCTTCATCGGACCCGGGGTTTCGGCGCGGTAGAGCTGCATGCCGCCGATGCCGAGCATGGGCAGCACCGCCACCCCGAGCACGATGATGCCCATGCCCCCGAGCCACTGGAGCTGCTGGCGGTACCAGAGGATGGAGGCCGGCAGCCGATCGAGGCCGACGATGACCGTGGCGCCGGTGGTGGTGAAGGCGGAGACGGCCTCGAACAGGGAGTCGGTGAAGGAGAGGTGGGGCCCGAGGATGAACGGCAGCCCGCTCAGCGCCCCGAGCACGAGCCAGAACAGGCTGACCACCAGGAACCCGTCCCGGGTGCGCAGCTCGGCCGTGACCCCGAAGCCGGCCAGCCACAGGATTGCGCCCGCGCCGAAGGTCAGGCCGAAGGCGGTGAGGAAGTGCACCAGCTCGCCGTCGCCATAGCCGATGGAGATGGCCATGGGGAGGATGAGGGACAGGCTGAGGGCCATCAGCAGCTGGCCCAGAACACGCAGGATCAGCCGGTAGCGTGCCCAGCGCTCTATGTCATGGGGGGAGGAGACCGCGATGGGCATGGTGCGGTCAGCGACGCCAGAAGGCGGGGGTCAGGAGCACCAGGATGCTGAATACCTCGAGCCGCCCCAGCAGCATGGCGAAGCAGAGCACCCACTTGGCCACGTTGTTCAGCTCCCCGTAGTGGGCGCCCACCTCGCCGAGCCCCGGGCCCATGTTGTTCATGCAGGCGGCCACGGCCGAGAAGGCGGTGATCTGGTCGAGGCCGGTGGCCATGAGGATGAGCAGCATCAGGGTGTAGGCGGCCACGTAGGCGGCGAAGAAGCCCCACACCGCATCCATCACCCGGTCGGGCAGCACCTTGCCGCCGATCTTGATGGGAATCATGGCGGTGGGATGGATGAGGCGGCGGATCTCCCGGGCGCCCTGGCGGAACAGCAGCAGCACGCGGATGACCTTCATGCCGCCGGCGGTGGAGGCCGCGCAGCCGCCGATGAAGCTCATGAACAGCAGCATCACCGGCAGGAAACCGGGCCAGTTGAAGTAGTCGGCGGTGGTGAAGCCGGTGGTGGTGCCGATGGACACCGCCTGGAAGATGCCGTGGTGCAGGGCGCTACCGAAGCTGGTGAAGGTGCCGCTGAGGTAGAGATAGGCGGTGGCGATCAGGGCGGCGGCGGCGAGGATGAACAGGTAGGCGCGGAACTCGGGGTCACGCCAGTAGCCGCTCAGGGTGCGGTGGCGCCAGGCGGTGAAGTGCAGGGCGAAGTTGGCGCCCGAGAGCAGGATGAACCCCACCGCGATCATCTCCATCAGGGCGCTGTTGAAGTGGCCCATGCTGGCGTCGTGGGTGGAGAAACCGCCGATGGCGACGGTGGAGAAGCTGTGGCCGATGGCGTCGAAGAGGCTCATCCCCGCCGCCCAGTAGGCCAGGGCGCAGAGCACCGTGAGGCCGAGGTAGATGTACCACAGCGCCTTGGCGGTCTCGGCGATGCGCGGGGTGAGCTTGCTGTCCTTGACCGGGCCGGGCATCTCGGCGCGGTAGAGCTGCATGCCGCCGATGCCGAGCATGGGCAGGATGGCCACCGCCAGCACGATGATGCCCATGCCGCCCAGCCACTGCAGCTGCTGGCGGTAGTAGAGGATGGACTGGGGCAGCTGGTCCAGCCCGACGATGACCGTGGCGCCGGTGGTGGTGAGCCCGGAGATGGACTCGAACACCGCGTCGGTCAGGCTCATGTGGGGATCCTGTCCCAGCATCAGCGGCAGGGCGCCGAAGCTGCCGAGCACGCTCCAGAACAGCACCACGATGAGGAAGCCGTCGCGGATGCGCAGCTCGCCGCGGTGGCGGGACACCGGCAGCCACAGCACCAGCCCCGTGGCCAGGGTCAGGGCGAAGCCCTGCAGGAACGCGGCCGCGGCCCCGTCGCCGTACCACCAGGAGACCGCCACCGACGGCAGCATGGTGGTGCTGAAGATCATCAGCAGCAGACCGAGGATGCGGAGGATGACGCGGTAGTGCATTTAGGATAGTTCCGAGTATCGAGTATCGGGTTGCGAGGCTCCTGGCTACTCGCGACTAGCTACTCGTGACTATTCTCATATGAACTGGAATCCCACCTGGAACAGGCGCTCCACTTCCTTGATGCGCTTCTTGTCCACCAGGAACAGGATGATGTGGTCCTCCGCCTCGATGATCGTGTCATGGTGGGCCATGATCACCTCTTCGCCGCGCACGATGGCGCCGATGGTGGTGCCCGGCGGCAGCTTGATCTCGTCGATGGCCCGGCCCACCACGCGGGAGCTGCGCGGATCGCCGTGGGCCACCGCCTCGATGGCCTCCGCGGCGCCGCGGCGCAGGCTGTGCACCTTGACGATGTCGCCGCGGCGGATGTGGGTGAGCAGGCTGCCGATGGTGGCCTGCTGGGGGGAGATGGCGATGTCGATGGAGCCGCTCTCCACCAGGTCGACGTAGGCGGTGCGGTTGATGAGCGCCATGGCCTTGCGCGCGCCGAGCCGCTTGGCCTGCAGGGCGGAGATGATGTTGGCCTCGTCGTCGTTGGTCACCGCGCAGAAGACGTCGGTGTCCTCGATGTTCTCGTCCAGCAGCAGGTCGCGGTCGGCCGCGTCGCCCCACAGCACGATGCTGCGGTCGAGCGTCTCGGAGGCGGTGCGGGCCTGTTCGTTGTCCTGCTCGATGAGCATGACGTGGAAGCGGCTCTCCAGGGCGCGGGCCAGGCGCCGGCCGATGTTGCCGGCGCCGGCGATGATGATGCGCTTGTAGGGGCGTTCCAGCCGCTGCAGCTCGCCCATCACCTTGCGGATGTGCTTGCGCGCGGCGATGAAGAAGACCTCGTCATCGGCCTCGATGACCGTGGTGCCCTCGGGGATGATGGGCCGGCCGCGCCGGAATACCGCCGCCACGCGGGTGTCGATGAGGGGCATGTGATCGCGCAGGGTGCGCAGTGCGTGGCCCACCAGGGGGCCGCCGTGGTAGGCGCGCACGGCCACCAGCTGCAGCCGGCCGTCGGCGAAGTCCAGCACCTGCAGGGCGCCCGGGTGTTCGATGAGGCGCTGCACGTAGTCGGTCACCAGCTGCTCGGGGCTGATGAGCACGTCGATGGGCAGCGCCTGGTTGGAGAACAGGACCGGTTCGTCGAGGTAGGCCTGGGCGCGCACCCGCGCCACCTTGGTGGGGGTGTGGAACAGGCTCCAGGCCACCTGGCAGGCCACCATGTTGGTCTCGTCGGAGTTGGTGACGGCGAGGATCATGTCGGCATCCTCGGCGCCCGCCTGGCGCAGCACCTCGGGATGGGAGCCGCGGCCGCTGACGGTGCGGATGTCGAGGCGGTCCTGCAGGTCGCGCAGCAGGTTGGCGTTGGTGTCCACGACGGTGACGTCGTTGGCCTCGGTGGCCAGGTTCGCGGCGACCGAGGAGCCTACCTGGCCGGCGCCCAGAATGATGATCTTCATTGCGGTCCCTTATAGCGTACTGCGCCACTCTTGGAGGCACATTCAGCGAGTCGCGGGCCGGCCAGAGGCAAGGCGCGCTTGTGCAGGAAGTGCAGGTCCCCTTGCAAGCAAGCGCTACGCTGCAGATGGCCGGCCTGCGGCGCGCCCGCAGGGAGCCCCCCGAAAGGGCCATGACGGCGTTGCAGCGCTGGACAAGGG
>NPID01002219.1_pt1 | contig 137076 bp, 119 predicted proteins | sample 8637491 | NCBI WGS metagenome assembly NPID01 (sample SAMN07420843, study PRJNA396082) | bioreactor metagenome | isolation source: sample BA6 brine-fed electro-methanogenic bioreactor BA | place: Japan: Kochi | collected 2016-06-14
CTATATAAGGATAGGTTCTAAGGCGTTCATCTCCGACCAGATGTTATGTTCTTTTATGTTGAAATGACAAATTATAGATTCCCAGTATCATAAATTATAGGCCTTTAATTCTATTCAAATTGTACATTGTTAAAAATCGAATAATTCATAATCAAGAGAAAATGAAAACCTAATATCCTTGCCAAAAACAGAATCATAACCATTTTATGTTGAATGAGGTAAATAATATTGCAGTCCAAAGTTTAATTTGCTTTGTACTCCCCAAAAATTATATAACAATGGTGCTTCAACTCCAAAAGTCCAATAAGATCTTTTTTTCATTGTTCCGGCCACAATATCCGTATACCCTAATAATAATAGTGCCACTTCTTTATCATTAGGAAATTTTAGGTTGAAATTAAGAAGATTATACTTTAATAAAGCAGCATAGTCTTCATCTCCTTCAGGATTATAGTATAAAAAACCATATCCCAAACTAGGCTCATATGTTACAAATTGCAGCATATGATTAAACTTCTCTAAGCCCCAGTTCCCAATGTAAATTGAAGCAAGAGTACCATAACTAGTTGGAGAATTAAATGTTGGTGTATGTAATTTCACCCGTGGATTAAAAAACGATGGTCTTCTTAATTTGATGTCTTCGTAAGGAATATATTTAGGGATAACATCAACAATCTCATTTCCTTTGACGTGGACCAATAAATAATGAAAACTCTTTCTTGTTTTAATATCTGTAATCTTGATTGAACGGTTGACCTTTGTTAAGTCTGATTCTTTCTTCAATCTCTCATTGTAAAGCATTTCAGAGTATGCCACTTTTTCATCATCAAGTTCCGTATCAAGTTCACCACCACCACCTCCAGAAATATGCCAGTCGAACGAACCCGAAAATTGATCATCCATATAGTTATTAACCTTAAAGCCTTGATAATAATGGACACAAGCTGTAAACATTTCTTGCATCATCGGCACATCAGAGCCACTGTTGATAAATAATATATCATCAAAAAATGATGTATTGCTTGTGTTTTTATCAAATTCTAATTCAGAGTACTTTTTATATTTGGTTTTATCATAATCGACACCAAGCATCAATTTCAAATTATATTCTAATCCACTTGCGTCAATATCATTATTACTATTGATAGCTGAATGGTGCATGAAAATCGATAGCCTTTTATTGTTCAGCTCGACATACTCTTTCACAGCTTTAAAAAACTCATATTGTCCATTCACATCACTTTTGGAAAACAGGTTCAAATAATGTTGATGTTCTTTATTATGATATATGCTTTTTTTTAATTCTGAAAAAACTTTATAATGCCAACCACGCGTCATAGAGTCCAATACGAGATAAATGAGACCATCAATCTCAAAAGCATAACAGACCATGTTATCCGAACTTAATGTTGGAAGTGAATTATAACCAATATTTGTATAAATACGATGTAAATCTTTCACGACCTTGTCTTTTATATCTGGATCGAAAAAGTCCATATGGGCTTCTGTAAATCCTCCACTATTTTTATATTTTTCAATAATATCCTGATAAATTTTTAAATAAAATCTTCCATCTTCTCTTTGAATATAATACTCACAAAATAATCGTTTATCTTCAGCGTCCAAATTACTTGAGATAGAATTAAAATGCTCAGATGTTAATTCCGAAGGGATAGGATACATTATATTCGGATTTGAATAAAAAGATTCCCAACCCCAAAATTCATAAAAATGTTCTAGTCCGATGTTTGAAATGGAGAGATTTTTATAGAGCGATTCTTTTTTAAACTTGAACATCATCAAATCGTGGTTGCCCACGGTTGGAAATATTGGTTTGTCTCTGACCAGCAGTTTGATGTAGGGATAGTTTTCTCCATAGTAATCTTTACCAGAAAATGCTTTTTTCAAATTGTCCCATTGGTTTTTTGAATCGCCTTCAAAGACAATATCACCCAAATGCATTATGAATTTTATTTTATCGTAGATGTAGTATTCTTCATTTTTATCTTTCGTATAAATAATATTTTTGGCAACATAATTAAAACCGCTCAAATCATATGATCGTACGTTATTTTGAGTATCGCCAAGGATGGCAAAATAATACTCATCCGTTCCGTCTTCAGACTGCATCTCTGTAAACATCTTATCAATATTGTAAAAATTACTATATTCGATGTTATTTGGCCTATTGAAATCAAAATAGGGAATTTGCTGTGGTTTATCAGCTGCATAGATTTTAGAAAAAACTGAACAGAAAACGAGAATTATTAAAAACCTAAAATATGTCCGCTTCAAGAAATGAATATTCATTTGTTCCTCTTTAAAATAATGCTAAAAATAGTTTCCATTCTGATGGGAAATTGTTTGCTTTTTTCATTATAATTTAATCCAAACAAAGGTCTAAGGCTAATTTAAACAAAGGACTGTCCCCAATCTCTGCCGGACTTCCTCGGTTGTATGGACATTGCCCTCTTCTACATCCTTCAACCCTTGCTCAATCTTATCGATGAGTATCAACTCTTCGATGATCTCATCTATCGTAAACCGCTCAGGCAGCCTTTCGATGGTATCCCTTACTCTTTCCTTGGTTAACATAAATCTGTACCTCTTTTTCTTCCAATACAAAGCATATGAATTGCCAATATGAATTCCGTTTCATCTCTTTTAAGATATTTGTTGGCTATAGCCTTTGCAAGCCAAAACACAAAAACCTTGTCTTTTGGTATATACTGCCTATTTTGGGGTTCGTAGCAAAGGGGGATTTATGGAGATTGTCAGCTATGTGCCACCGAAAAGCCATGAGAGGGACATCCAAAGGGCAATTGCCATTCTCAAGGAAGAGGACTGTGGAGAGGTCTATATCTTTGGCTCCCTTGCACTTGACAGGGCAAATGAGGAATCGGATATCGATATTGGGCTAAGGTCTTATCCAAGGGAGAGGTTCTTCAATATCTATGGCAAGCTGATGGCAGAGCTGGAACACAGCATCGACCTTATGGACTTCGAGCATGAGACATCTTTCTATGAACTGCTTCTGAGGCTTGGGGAGCTGAAGAGAATTGCCTGATCAGCACTCCCGACCTTTCAGCCCTTTTTGCTGGTCTTTCTGAGCTTTGATCTCAACCTTTGATGGACTTTTTCACAGTCGGTGAACTCAACCAAACCCAGCTTATACTTCTCATATCTTCTATCCAACTCATTCTTCTTTTGCTGGCTCAGTTTGGTGTTTTCTTCGTTGTTCAATGCCCCCTACTCCCCAAAAATCTCTTCGATCAATGCATGCTCGGAGCTTAGGGAGATGCGCTGGCCTGCATATGTGGCCTCTACGAATACGGTGACTGTCCAGCCGGCAAGGTCTTTGCCGCCGGAGATGGAGTCGTGCCAGTCTATGTCCTTCCACGGGAAGGCGTGTATCAGGCCGAGGCGGCGCATTATGTCGCTGCGGCTCTCCATGCGCGTGAAGACCTCCCTGCCGTCGGGCGAGACGAATTTATAGGATATGCGATCCGCAACAAGGTGGCCGCCTGAGAAATTGGAGATCTTTATGTCCATTTCAAGGGATTCCGCCTTGAGGTAGTAGTCGGCTATGGAGACAGCGACATCTATATTGTCGATGCTGCCCTCGTCAAAGATTATCGAGCCGCCGAGAACACGGCGAATAAAGCCCGACTGCCGCGATACAAGGGAGTCCTGCCCCTCCACATAGCGCAGGGGCTGCTCCTCGCGGAAGTCCTTGAAGATATAGGGTGCGAATCTCTCCTTAACCCCCGATGACAGCACGTAAATCTCAACGCGCTCCTGCCTCAGCTCCTCTGCAATTCTCGCAAATTCCGTCCTTGCCGAGTCTGCCCAGGCATTCAGCCTTGCCCTCGGCTTGACGCGCAGCCTGCCCCAGGGCTGGCCATAACACCATTCATAGCCGTCGGATACGATGACAAGGGATGTCCTCGTGTCCTTTGGCAAATTGAGCCAGGGTCTTTCAAAGGCTATGTCATCCAAAAGGGCGAGAAGGGGAGAGCAGCCCCTGTCCTTGTTGTATCTCAGGTCTGCCTCTATGGAGTCGCGCACGGTCTGTATATTGTCCCAGGCATCGCCCAGCTCCACCAGCTTGCGATAGTCCTCGCAGAAATATGTCACGCCCTTGTCGCATACATCGCTGACACGGCTTGCGTCATAGCCTGTGGCCTGCCCGAACTCGTATAGACCGAGATAAAGCTCATCCTCCCCGAAGTCCGGCGATGCCTTTATATCGTCCATGATTCTTATAAGTGCAGAGTCCATTACAACATAGGCAGGCTTTCCGCCGAGGTCGCGCTCCGTTGACTGGCTCCTGTCCTGCACGAGTAAGACGGCATCCCTGCGCTTTTCCGAACCTTTGATGTCGTATATGAAATCATTGTCGCCATTATAGACGCGTGAGAGCGCTTTCAGCCCCGGCAGCACAACGGTGAAGGAGTCCGAGGGGTTGCCATTGTCATATACAACAAAGGTGACTGAATCGGATGGGGCTGTATTCGCACCGAGATTCTCGAACTTGACGCGGAACTCCTGTTCCGGCGGTGTCATTGTGACGGAGTCGAGTATTGTTTCGCCGGATCTTGCTATAACCGTTACATCCCTGTCTGTGCAGGGTGTCTCGAGTATCGCCTCTATGCGCGGCGACGGCACGGGCATTTCCGGGCCTGTAAGCCGTTTTATGGAATAGCCCTGTGTGTGCTTTTTCACCTCTGTGGGGTGGCTGCAACTGTCGGGATACAGCCGGACCATCTGCCCCCTCGGTAGGCAGGACCAGTTCTCGATCTCGGGATTCATGTCCTTGATGCGTTCGGGGTCTCTGTTGCCCTTGAAATCCTCCATGCACTCGCAGTCATTCTTTACTACATATACTATGCAGTCGGGCAGTAGGCAGTCACTGACATCAATCGGAATAATCTCATTGGGCAGTATTTCAACCCTGTCGTCCCGTGGGGTATAGTCAACCGGCACGCAGATGACCTGCCCTGAATCGAGGCAAGTCCAATAGTTGATGTGGGGATTGTGCTCTGCGAGATATGTTCGCAGGTCCGCATCGTCCGGCCTGAAGCCCATAGATGCGTAGAAATCCTCCATCGAGAGAATGTCCTTCGAGATATAGACAAGTCTGCCGTCTGTGCATCTCGGCCTGCCCTCCGGCCTATCGAAACGCCGCTTGACAGTGTATGTGGTGACTGTGTCGGGCTTTGCGTCCTTAGTCCATGACAGGCTGACAATACCCGAGACATCCTGCCTGTCCGGCCTCTTTCCACCTTCGCCGTCATATGCAATGTCTGCCCTCATTCTGCCGTCAAAAATCTGTAGCAGGTCAACGCCCACTCCCACCCGGAGGAGCTGGGGATATGCAGTGTTGTGCTGGTGGAAATCCGAGATATTCGGCATGCCCCAATAGAGGCTGGCAAGCTCGTTCTCCGCCTCGTCCCGCATGGAGAGGTCAATGCCGAAATTGGCTGTGGGATTGTCCCATTTTCGGGAGGATATGCCTGCGCCTATGGCAAGGGCAAGGTGATTGCCGTCATAGGGGCCGACAACGCGCTGGGGCTGTATCCAGAGGTCTGCCCTGTATCGTGTAGGGACAAATTCGTCTATATCATCACCCTCTGCGCCTGAGAGCCTCATTGCCATGTCGCCAGCTGTTATGCCGAGGGCGAGTATTTTCCCTGTCAGCATATAGCCAAAATCAAAGGACATAGTGTTGATGGGGTCCTCATCGCCCAGCATGTCCACCTGGTAGTTTATGCCAAGACCAAGGGTATTCAGCCCCTTTCTGTCCGGAACCCAGCCGATATATCCGCTGGCTGCAAGGGAGTTATTGGTGATTGGGTCTTCGCCCATCCACTCCCAGTCAGAAGGGGCGGAGAAGCCGTTATCTGTTATCTCATTGTCTATCTCGCTGCCTGTCAGAAAGCGGAAGGAAAGCCCATATCCGATATGCCTGCCGACAGTCCCCGACCATCCTGCGTGGAAAAGCCCAGTGCCGAAAACCCATCTATTTGCCGAGATATTGAGCATTCTCCTGCCCGTTGCTATCGAGCGATAGCGCAGGGTATCTATGCACCTGCCCTGATGCAGAAATTCCCTCTGATGCTGAAAATTATCGAAGCTCCAGCGGAGATTGGCGGGATTCTTTGAGAGGGCATCGGAGGATGGGCTGCCATATATGCCAAGATCGCCCATTGCATAGCCCTTGCCGTCATGGGGTATGCGGAGCATATCGTTGGGCAGTGGGGTTATAGCAAGGGCAAGTCCTGCCAACAATGCCAATATGTATATTCCCTTTCTCAGCCTGTCGCTCCCTGATTTACTATTTGTTATAGATATTTATGGCCTTGTAGCCACATCTGTAGTCTCCGCCTGTCTCGAAATTGTATTCGCCCCTGAGGACAATATAGTATGTGCCCGATGGCACGGAATTTCCGTCATCGTCCATTCCATCCCATGTCGTGTATTCCCAGTTTGCTCCGCCTCTTGTGATTACTGGCTCAAGCGATCTTATCCGTCTGCCTGCGATATTATAGACATCGAAAATTACCTCTTCCCGTTTCCTTGTCAAAATCCTGATGCGCACCTCTTCGCCACCTTCGGGGGAAAAGCTGTTCCTGTCCAGATCGAAGAGGCAGAGGCAGGGGACTTCGATATCTATTGTGAGGCTGGTATCTGCATATTGCATATCCCTGTCGCCCGAACCTGAGAATGCCTCGCCCGAGGCAAAATTGGTCTGCGAAAATGTACGGTCGCATTCGGGGAATGAATCGGAGGCAAAGATCTCCATTTCCGCCGTTAAAATCTCTGTGTATTCGCTCTCGAAGCTCTCAAAGCGCCATTCAATCCGTGTGTCGGAGATGTTATCCGGTGGGGGATATGCAGAAATGAACCTTCCCCATGACGGGCTTCCCAGTGAGTCCGAGACCCAGACATTGTCGAAGGGGCGTGCGCCGTCATTTGTGACCTCTATTCGGAAAAGGGCTGTATCGCCGGTTGTATATGTTGACCTGTCGGCAGTCTTAACGATGGAAAGGGCTGTCAGGCTGCACGGGAGAAAGGTCATCCTGTTTGAGCCGAGTCCCGTGCAGGGGCCGACTGCAAAGATGCTGTCGCCAAAGGTCAGGGCAATATTATTGCCCGCCGGAATATCCTCGATGACAATATCCCGCGAAAATGTGACAATATCTCCGCTTGTCAGTGAGTCTAATGGATATTCCCCTGCGAGGAAATAGCCGGACTCGCCGGAATATAATGCCTCTGTCTCAATATCGCGGAAGGATGTCCCCGGTCTCGGCCAGGCAAGCAGCAGTAGATTCACGCCATAGGGCCTGCACATCATCTCGCCGACCTCAACTGTAGAAGATATTCTTATTGTATCGCCGATGCAGATGCACTGCCTGTCAGGCTCATAGCAGACTGTACGGCTGTCGCCTGTTATCGAATCCTGTGGCATGGGGCCAAGCCTGTCTATGCGCAGATGATGGCCTATGTCGAGGGGCATATTCAACCATCTATCGGTGTAGAAGATGTCCTGTGCGTAATCATGTGCGCCTGTTGCATTGCAGTCTATGTAGTCCTGAATATTCACGACAAAGTGCTGCCCTTCGCACCAGGGGGAATTGGGCATTCTTGTGGAGAAAAGGCGCAATGTGTCGGTCATCCTTGCGCAGGTGTCTGTCCTGCCGAGGAAGACATATTGAACAGTGCCCTGATATGTTGTGTCCCATGTTGCATCGAGATTGAACTGCGGCCAATATACGGAGTCCGTACGCCAGAAAAATTCGTCGAAATTGAGATTGACGACAATGGAGTCCGCAGGCATGCCGCCTATGTCCCTTCCGTGGGGGCAGTATTCGACAATCACATCGGTTATCAGCCTGTGGCACAGTGTGTCGGGATATTGAACAATCTCCGCCGTGACCTCTGGTATTATGAAAAAATCGACATTGGCGACATCTGAGTCATAGTAGCTGCTGTCCTCGGAGAAGATCTCCGCCCTTGTTGTGAAGTCCTCGCAGGGGCCGAGATCTCGAAAAGTCTCTGTAAAGGACAGCCTTCCCGAACTTCCGGCAGCCATCGCTCCCAGACCGATGAAATATACGTTGGATGTGCTTCTTTCGCTGTCGAATCCGGGTATGTCGGATATTGCGTCCACCCCAAGACCGCTGAAGGAGATGTCGGCAATATCGCCGGGATCTATTGCAACACGGAGGGTGCAGTTATCCAGCGCACCGGATGTGGCAACAAATCGGAAATCGATCTCTATCTCGTAGGTTGCAATTGGCTCATCCTCTGTGTCCATGCAGCAATAGCTCTCGTGATAGTAGTCGGGTATCATCGATACATCGACAATGAGACTGCCCTGCCCAAAGGCAAGTGCGACGAGAAAAAATATCCCCAAAATTCTCTTCACAGCCATATAACTCCGATGCAAATAGTCTGAGTGTTAATATAGCGATAACTGGCAATCAAATAAAGGAAAAAGACCCCTTAGGGAGTCCTTTTCCATATAGAAATAGAATTTTTCCGAGTGATATTCTATGCCTCTGCCAGAATTTCACCCTCTGTGATCTCTGTAGTCTGATAGTCGCCTGTTACGCGGTCGAGAAGCAAGGCGAACTCTTCCGCCTGTTTTTCCTTGAAGGCCTCATATTCTTTCATCTGTTTCTCTTGGACTTCCTTTTCGCGCAGTCCCTTGAGAAAGCCCGTCGCCACAGCAGGGAAAAGCTCTAAAAGAAGTTCTTCCTTCTCGCCCATGGCCAGCTTCACACCTTCGCCATATTCAGGCAATTCGGGGTTTTCCTGCATCTCGTGCTGGGATGTATCGTAGGGAATTTCCTCCTTTGTGCCTGCAATCTTCTCCCGGAAGTCCGGGTCAACAGGGAAGGGTGTCTTGCCATATCCACCCCTTACAAGATTGACGAATTGATTGGAAAGCGATGTATATGGAGGCTTGCCAGCTGCCTTGTCGAGGACATTGGAAACAGCCTGCACGCCTACAATCTGGCTTGTGGGTGTTACGAGTGGCGGAACGCCTGCATCGATTCTCACCTGTGGCACTGTCTCAAGCACTGTGTCCAGTTCCTTTTCCATATTCGCTGCCTTGAGCTGTGCGACCATATTCGAGAACATTCCGCCGGGAATCTGGGCATTCTTGACATTCTCATTGGGCTTGGGGAAATTGAAATGCTTGTTTATATCGTGTGTGTATTCGAGAAGCTGGAAGGGCTGATTGTTCTTGGCAGCGTCGATGGCCCTGTCGAAAAGCTCGTCAACCTCAGTGGGCAGTTTATAGTTGGCTATATCGAAATCTATCGGGAAAATCTTCTGTGAGTCGAACTCGGCAAGCTCTTGCCTGATCTTGCGCAGCTCGCGATTGATCTTCGCCACAGGCTCTCTTTTAACCCCTGTGTCCACGCCCAGCTTGTCGCAGAAAATCTGTATAAGCTCGAATGCCGGCGCAGCAGGCCCGCCTGAGAAATTCATGATAACTGTATCAACGATGTCCACGCCGCCGATAATGGCCATCAGAGCGGAGGCCAGGCCATAGCCGGGTGTCTCGTGGGAATGGTGGTCAACCGGGACTTTCATGGTCGATTTAAGCTTCTTATAGAGGGGCTTTGCAGTCTTGGGATGTATCAGCCCTGCCATGTCCTTGATGGTGATCATATCCGCACCCAGAGCCTCCAGAGCCTTGGCCTTTTCGACAAAATAGTCGATGCCGAAGAGCTTGCCGGGCATCTTCTTACCCTTGAACATGGCCACAAGCCTATCGCCGAATGTGATCTGCGGATCTGTTGTATAGCATATTGCGCAGTCTGTCTGTCCGCCGCAGGCCTTGACAACCTCAATGGTATATTTCATGTTCTCAATGTCATTCAGTGCGTCGAAGATGCGCATGATGTCTATGCCTGTCTCTATGGCATTTCTATTGAAGCCCTCGATGACATCGTCGGGATAGGGATTATAGCCGAAGAGATTCCTGCCTCTGGAAAGTGCGGTCAGAAGGGAGGCATCGCCCACGCCCTCTTTGATCTTGCGCAGCCTCTCCCAGGGATTCTCGCCGAGATAGCGCATCACAGAGTCCGGCACAGCACCGCCCCAGACCTCCATAGCATAGAAATTGGCCTCCCTGTACATCGGCAGAACCCTGTCTATCTGTTCCTGCCTCATCCTTGTTGCCAGCTGTGATTGCTGGCCGTCCCTCAGTGTCAAATCACGAATGCGGAGCATCGCCCCTCCTTTATCACATAGATTCATAATATCAAAAACATAGCAAATCTATATTACAAATTCGGAAGGAAAAAAACAAGGTTATTTGTGGGGTGGGGGGAAACGAAGCGTATTTTGCGCATAACGATAGCTGTCTATCGCCAATGTAGGGAAAGGGCATTCTCATGGCCGTTCCTTATCGTTGATATAACGGGAAACGTAGCATAGAGTAGGACAATCCCCGACAGTCCACGAATAAGGAACGGTCGTGAACATGGGAATGTTCGGGTCAGCGCACATCGAAGACGATGTCCGAGCCCGTTCCCTACAATCCCGACAAAACCTTGTTCACCTAATCAACACCGCCTTCCCATCAACAACAACATCCCCCACAACCGCACGGACAATATAGACCCCACTTGGGACATCTTTCTCTGCCTTCCATAGACGCTCTTTGCCAAGGTCTGCGACCATGCGCCCCTTTGTGTCGTGTATGGTGACGGTGGCTTTTTCGGGGGCTGTGATGCGGAGAGTGGAGTTAAAGGGGTTAGGATAACAATCTATCTCCAGATTGCTTGGTTTAACTTGCTCTGATTCATCTACACTCCACACAATTGTATCCTCATTGAAGACATATAGACCATCATGACCGTCAAGCCATTTATTTCCTAGTGCATCTACTGCAAGAAAATTAATCGATCTGGGCTCAACTACATTGTACTCTGTATATTCGCCAGAGAAAGGATTGAACGCAGCCAACAGGTTATCGCGTGCATACCAGAAGGTATTCTCAGAGTCGACAACTATTAAGTTACCCCATAAAAAGGTATTGGGTATGTCATATGCATAGATAGTATCAGTATCAAAGCAGTAGATTATACTGTCAACTTTCCAGCATACAACATCATCATCTGTGACAACTGGTCTGTCGCACTCACTACCATCATACGGCACTTCGAAAAAACTGTCTCTTTGAACAATGGCTACTCTACCTATAAATCCAGCGAATATGCTGATACTGTCCAATATTGTTACTGCTGAGAGATGCCTTCCCATTTCGGCAAACAAACCAAGGGTGTCGCTCTTAATGGACCAGATTTCTGGATCAATAATACCACAATTGAAAGGTTGTGAGAACCATATATCTTCATGAGCTATTCCAACAACTGCAACCGGGTTACTCGGAAGTCCCCAGGAAGTATCGATGGATACCCATTCATTGTATCCGTCGAAATAGAGCACTCCGCCACGATCGAAGGGTATTGGAAAGCAGGCTATCCACACACCGCCATGCTGGTCGATTTCCATATCGCACATGTATTCATACAGAAGATGCGAAGAGAAATAGTCAGTGTATCTTGTCCATTCTCCATCCCTATAACGGTTTAGGCCGAAAGCAGTCCCTGAAAATACTTCTCCTGTAGCTACCCAAATAGTATTTGTAGCCGGATCACATTCGATATCCGTTATATGAGAAGAGGTGATGTCCACACCTGGTTCAAACCTGTGGATTTCGTAGCTGAACAGGGATGTTGTGCAGAGAAGAAAGATCAGTACTAACATTTCTATTCCAGTACTTTAAAGATTTCCAGCCGAAGAGAATCAGTATAGCGGAACGGCTGACCAAGGGCGAGGTTTACAAAAACCAGCATCAAAATAAATACAGATTTTCTCATATATCACCCCTCAAGAATATTATTCTATTACATGGGTAATATAGCGTTTTTTGTAGGGATGGTCAATGTGAAAATGGCAGGATTAATGAAAGAAGGGCACCTCCGAGGAGGCGTCGCATCAGAATGTAGGATCGCCCCCACATGTCATTGCGATATAATGTCTTATGTAGGGGCACCCCTCGGGGGTGCCCTCTTTATCCCACAAAATAACAACCCTTAACATCTTCTCGGTCTCAACCGCCTCTTATCAATGCCTCTCTATTCTTCCATTCTCCCTATCACCTTCTCGCTGGCGAATCTCGTGACTCGGCGGAGGGCATCGCGATATTCCTGATAGGCTGCCTGTGGTACTATGCGTTCTTTCAGGACGAAGCTGTCCTCGAAAATGAGGGTGTCGCCGCTCATGGAATATGCGCCGTCATAGCTGAACCATTCGAGGTCTTCGGATATGGAGCGCGGGGCTGCGCTGTAGCCTGTGGGCAGGACTATTCTTGCTGTGTGGCTTTCGCTGTATGGAGCTTCGTATTCTATGGCGTGTTCCCGCACAGGTAGGGCAACCTCATCGAAGGTCAGAGAGGAGGCAAGGCCGGGAATCTCGAAAAGGAGCAGGTCGTCTATCTTCTCCGCCCAGCCCTCTGCGTGAAAGTGAAACTCCTCGCCAAGGGGGACATTCAGATCGCCCACGCCCTCTATGCTGAAGCTGTCCAGCACTGCGCCGGGAACAGAACCGGCCATCCACTCTGTGGCGATATTCTCCCACATCTCCTGCCCATAATATTCCCACCAGTCGCGATATGTTGACTCATAGGGGCCATTCAGCCTGTTCTGCCTGTGGAAAATGGCAGAGCCGTCTTCGCTGATCTGGATATTGTATTCTGTGTGTATGGAGTTCTCCTGAGGTGGTGTGATATGTGTCCTTCCGATCTGCCTTTTGGTGGCATCGAGATAGGATACATCCATATCCCATTCGCCGAAATAGGGGAAGCGCATCGAGGTATATGTGCCGTCGAGGAAGATCTTCTCGCCGTCAACCTCAAGCAGGACAATGGCATGATTGCCTGAATGGGTGGGCAGAGTCCTGTCTATTGTCTCGTCGTCATTGGTCATTATGATTATCGGCCTTGCATCGAAGCCAAGTGAGCGATAGAGCGTTGACATGAGTATGGATTTATCGGTGCAGTCGCCGTATTTGGCATTGAGGGTAAAGGAGGCTGCATGGCCTGTCTGCCCGGATGATACGCTGCCCTTTATCGAGACATATTCAATCTCCCGCTGTACATAGTAATAGATCTGGGCAAGGCTGTCTTCCCTGTTCTTCGCATCTTTGACAATGCGCTTTGCTGTTTTTCTCAATTCGGGGGTTATCTCCATTCTTGTCTCCTGCATATTGCCCAGCCAGTCATAGATATATTCGTAGTCCTCGAAAAGGCTGCCCTCAAGATGGGGGACAATATCGCCGTATGCCGGCATTGAAGGCTCTTCGAGAAGGGGAGGAATGTCGGTGAGATTCCATGTATAGGATATGGTCGAGTCGGTGTTCTCTATTGTCGGTATTGACTCCTCCCGGCTGGGGAAGCTGGTCAGCCTGTAGTAGAGCTGCCTGTCCTTCGGCAATACGATCTTTGTCTCTGAGAAGGCAACGGGCATCTCATCGCCGAAATACCAGCTCGGGAAGAACATATTCGGGTCATATGGATTGTATTCAACAGATTCATAGACATATTCCACAATGGCACCCTCGCGGACTCCGGGGAATTTCGCCGAGAGATAGACATCGTTGTCGAAATCTACCATTGACCCTGCGCTTCTCTGTACTTCCGCCCTGTTCGTGTCGAAGAGCATGACATCGCCGTCGGGATATATGGTCCGCGCACCGAGGAAGCGCACTCGGGAACGCCCCTCCTCAAACCACAGCGACCTCTCGCCGAAAAACATGGCACCCGGGCCAGTCACCTTGCCTGCAAAGTGATATACATAGTGCTGTGTCCCATCGCTCAGAAGGGTGTTTATTCCCTTGTCTATCAATATCAGCCCCTGTGCGTCAGGATATTGCTCTTCAAGTCTTTCGGCCATCGAAAGTAGGCTGTCCTTGGGTATAAAACCGTCCCAGCCTTCGGCATCTGTGTTTTGTTGTTCCTCGAAAACCAGCTTGCGAACATCGTCACGGGTCAATGTTCTTTTGCCGTCTCTGATTGTGTCGCCGATCATGGTGAAATTATTGAGGGGTATCTCTGTGCCCTTACGGGTGATGGCCTTGCCGCCAAGGAGCATGGCAGCAAGCAGCAGTATTGTTGTCAGGCCTCTTTTATTCATAAATCGCCTTTCAGGATGAAATTTGCAAGATTTTCCTTTGACCATAAACCTTACAGAATATAATTATGGACTGATAAGAAGAAAAGAGGTAATGATGTTCGATAGAATAGTAAAATCGCTGAAAAAATCACGTGACGCAATAATGGGCAAGCTCAAGGTGCTTGTTGGCAGGGGCAAAATAGGCGAGGATCTTCTCGAGGAGCTGGAAGAGATACTCATCGGTGCGGATATAGGCTTCGACGCAACAGAGGAGATTCTCGAGGAACTCCGCGATCAGGTCAAGGCCGAGAATATGCACGATGCAGAAGAGATAGTGCCATTTCTGAGGGACAAGCTCTCAGAGATGCTCATGGGCGATGCAGAGGAGGACTTCTGGCATCCTGTTGAGAAGCCCCACGTGATAATGATGGTCGGTGTCAATGGCGTTGGCAAGACAACATCCATAGGTAAGATGGCATACAGGTTCAAACAGAGCGGCAAGAAGGTTCTCATAGCCTCCTGCGACACCTTCCGTGCAGCAGCCGACGATCAGCTCGCAGTATGGGCGGAAAGGGCAGGGGTGGACATAGTCCGTTCCCAGTCCGGCGCGGATGCAGGTGCTGTTGCCTATGACACATTGGTCAAGGCGCAGAAGGGCGGATATGATGTGCTCATTGTCGATACAGCGGGGAGGCTGCACACAAAGGTAAATCTCATGTTCGAGCTTGAGAAAATAGGCCGTGTCCTCAAGAAAAAGATGCCCGATGCACCCCACGAGACATTGCTTGCCATAGATGCCACCACAGGCCAGAACGGTCTGATTCAGTCGGAGAAATTTGGCGAGGCTTTGCCCCTGACAGGTCTCGTCCTCACAAAGCTGGACAGCACAGCCAAGGGCGGCATAGTCATAGCCATAAAGCAGAAGCTGGGCATTCCCATAAGGCTTGTCGGCACAGGCGAGAAAATAGACAATATCGACCACTTCGACCCAAAGGCCTTTGCAACGGGCATTCTAGAAGAAGAGGAAGAATAGTCAGGCTGCCACCCGCCATTCCTTTTGGAAGCTGTCGGCAGTTTCCTTCATTTCCAGTCGCTTGGCTATTGCCGGTGCATTTTCGAAACCGAAATAGTCAACAAGGGTCTGCCTTGCCTCCTCCAGCCATCCCTTTTTCTCGCAATAGACAGACCATATAGGCCCGAAGCTGCTCCGTGACAGGCCATTTTTCATGCTTTTCTCTATCAGGGCATCGACTGTTTCCAGCTCATTCTGCTCCATGAAATATGGCACGAGCACTTGATAGAATAGAGCAATATCGGCCTTTTCCGCAATTTTCATCCTGCTTTCTATGCCATTAAAGAGCCTAGGCAATCTGTCCCCATTGCAACCTGCGTGGGAGACAATGATTCTATAGGCTGTCTCCACCAGCTCAGGCGATCTATGCCTCTTTCTATATAGAATGGATTCCGCTGCTGCTGTCTTACCCGACTTCAGAAGTCTTGGTATATCTTGAAGATCTTTCGCATTTCTTCTTATCATCACCCTCCTTTGGGCTATCCATTCGGCAGAAGGAAGAGAAAAAAAAGTCAACCCAAACAAAAAAGGCCTCCCGAAGGAGGCCTTAATCTATGTAAAGTGGTTCTTAAAGTCCCAGAGTGACCTTTATAGTGGTCTCCCTGGCAGGTTTCTGCGGGAAACTACCATTGGTGAATTTATTCTCTGTGCAGTCGGTTTCACTTTGTGGCAGGGAGGTGGCGACAATACGCACATTCTCTATTTTGCCCTTTGCTGTCACCGTGAACTCAACTGTTATCTCGCCGTGGGTGTGTATGCACCTCTCGAGATTGAGCGACTTGACAAAATTCTCTATATCGTCTTCACTAATATCGCCGTCAACCATGATTCTCTTGATATTCACAGTCTGAAGCGACAAATCGCGCTTTTCATCCTTTGGTATCTGTGGCATTTCCATTACATCCTCGGTCATAACAGGGGCTGATGCGCCCATAGGAGCCATGGATTTGGCCATCCTGTAGTTGCCGCCGGAAGCCACTGCGAACTGACTGACACCCTGTGGCAGGGGCAGGGGCTGCTTTACTGAAGTTGGATCACCCGAGGTATTTCTGATCTCGCTGTCTATGGCGACAAAGGAAGTATAGTCGGTCAAAAGATTATATTTGAGACCAAGCTCCGTCACTTCTTCCTTCACATTGTCTCCAAGCTGTCCAAAGTCACCGAGTATTCGTATTCTCTGCCTTGCCCAGAGATATTTCAATGCGCTGTTCTCGTCGATGGGCTTGATATCGGATAGGTCATAGCTCTGCTCAAACTCGCCGCGACCGCCTTCGCCTGTCACTGTGATCTTGCCATTGGCTTTGCCCCTGTACTTGCCATAGACCAGAAGGGGTCTCTCTGCGAGAAGGTCGGAGGCCTTCAAGGGTTCGATATCATAGACATCAATGCCGTCATATTCGATCTCAATATCTGTAAGTACGGGTGTTGCAATGTATTGGCGGAATTTTTCGGCTTTTTCCTCTGCGCCTTCGGGATTGAGTATGACAAATGGCTCGCCATTGCCCACATGTGCCATGCCCTCTATGATAAAGCGATTGACAGAGCTGCCTATGCCAAAGGCAAAGAAGTTTGCCCTGTTTAGATTATTGCGTATAATCTCGAAGGCTTCCTTTTCAACGGAGACATAGCCGTCTGTCACTACGACAACGGTGCGTGATATGTCGTCATCGCCCGGGAGATCCAGTGCCCTCTTGAGTGCAGGCAAAAGCTGTGTTCCGCCGCCGCCGTGCTGATTGTCGATAATCTTCATAGCCTTGCTCACATTGTCCTTTGTTGCAGGCAGAGAGCTTTCGGACATGACAGTGTTTCCGCTGGCAAAGAGAAGGACATTGAATCTGTCCTGTGGGCGAAGCTCGCCGAGGAGATTCTTCATCAGCTCCTTGGATATGTCCAGTGGAAAACCGTGCATTGAACCGGATACATCGACTATGAAAATATATTCACGTGCTGGCATCTGTTTTTCATCGACGCGCTCGGGTGGTTGAACCATCATAAGGAAGAAATTCTCATCTTCACCCTCATAGAGCAAAACACCGGATTCGATGTCTCCGCCCTTGAGCCTGTAGTTAAGCACAAAGTCCCTGTTGCCGCCGTCCTCTTCGAGGGGTGAGAGGTCTATGCGTGCGAAGTCTCTGCCGTCGTAGTTGATGCTTGTGGTGTGTGTCTCGCAGCTTATGTCTGCAATGGTGAGACCTGCGGAGATATTCACATCTATGTCAAAATCATATGTGGGCATTGTTCCCTCTTCGAGAAAGGGATTGGCGATCCACTTGTCTCGGTCTGTTGCATCCTCAGCCTGTGTTTCGGAATAGCGCGGACCTACAACAGTGGGATAAATGAAGGAATATACGCCGTCTTCAGGAACGAGAAGCTCGGTGTATTTCAGCTCTACCTCTATTCTGTCACCGGGCATGATATTGGCAACATTCATCTGAAAGACATTGGGGCGTTGCTGTTCGAGGAGGGAGGCACTTTTGCCCTCTGCCTTTGCGTCCTCATATTCCTGCCTTGCCTGCTCGCGCTCTTTGATCTCTGCAACAATGGTTCTCTCGCCGATTCTCATCTCCATGCCATATACAGCAGCCCTTGTGGATGCAGGGAATACATATATCGCCTCTATCGGGTCTTCGCCGTCATTCTTATATACCTGTGTCACTGTCACATCGGCTATAACGCCTGCTATGTCAACCTCTGCTGAAGTTGATAGAAGTGGCAGCATCTCTGTTTCGCCCTCGCCTACGATGACGAAATATGGCGAAAGCGTCTTGTCCTCGCCCATCTCGCTCTGTGGCAGCAGCGTCGCAACCAGAACCGCTAAAATCAGTACCCTTTTCATGATGCCTCCTTGTTTTGATCGTTCACAGATATGTATAACAGATTTCGTGCCATACTCCATAAGTTACATGTATGCAGTAATATAGTATGATTGGGCATTCTTGACTTACTACAAATTGCACAAATTATGTGCAAGCTGTCAGAATGCCAGCCCGAGTCCTATGGAAAAGCCTGTTCTATTGTATTTTATTGTATTTGGAATGCCATGAGTGATATTACCTGTGTCGTCGTAGTCGGAGGCAGGGTCGTCGCCGTACCAGCTCTGGCTCTGATAGCCTTGGTAGGAGAAGCTCTCGCCGAAAACACGGGCATGGAAGAAAACGCTTAGGAGGTCTGTGGGTGTCTCAAGGCGGAGGTCAAGGGAGCCTGCGAGATAGAGACCGCCCTTAATGTCGGAATATGCCTCCTTATTGCGGAGGACATGGTCGTCAAGATCTGTGACGAGCATAAGAGGTGAAAGCCGTACATCTCCGCCGAGAGTGAAAACACCGCCTGGTGTGAACTCCGCACGGCTGCCTGCATAGAGGCCATAGTATTCCACATCGTATGTTAGAACCAATGTGTCCTGATACACGGAGAATGAGTCCTGATAGCCGGAACCCCAGAGAACATCGTGCTGCCAGCCGTCGAGGGAATACATATCATAGTCATAGCTGTAGAGCAGAAATCCACCTGTCCCGAAAATCATCAGATCGCGGTATCTGTATAGCTCCATGCCGAATAGTATATCCGTCTCTACCATATTCAGCTCTGCATCGGATTCTGTGTAACTGAAGAGATAGTCGTCATAGTATGGCGGATCTGTCAGCCAGTCGGAATCGAGCATAGGGTCTGTGGGGTAATTGCCGTTGAGGTAGAGGCTGCCTGTGAAATAGAGATCGCGCTTTATGTCGTGCATTCTCCGCCACTCGAAGGTGAAGCCATAGAAGGAGTTGTTATGGGGATATTCCAGCTTGCTGCGAAAGCTGGATGTCTCGGAAAGTCCACCGCTGATCTCATAGGAATTATATCCCTGTGTCTGTCCATAGTGAAAGTAGAGCCTCTTCCAATTGCGTATATCCCGGCTCTTGATCACCTCTTTTTTCCTCGCCCCTTCGAGGGGCATGGCAAGAAGTGCGAATAGGAGTATCAGGACTGTTTTTGTGATTTTTGCTCTCATGACAATAATATTTGTTCATACCGCTGTTCGAGCAAGTACATTTTCTCTCATTCAAGTATCATCTCTTACATCTTGACATCAGGGCACAGTCTGGTATTTTACAAATATGGGAAAGATTCACATACATGGCATGAGCTTTTTTGGTTTTCATGGAGTTTCGCCAGCAGAGAAGGAACTGGCCGGCAGATTCACAGTAGATATCGAGTTTCCACTCGATACGGAAAAAGCTGCATCCAATGACTCTCTGGAAGACACTGTCAACTACGAGATGATATATAACAAGGTCAAGGATGTGGTGACTCAGAACAAATTCCACCTCGTTGAGACTCTGGCAGAGACGATTGCTCAGAGTGTTATTGATGGATGGAATCTCAGGGGAATCAGGGTGAAGGTCAAGAAGATCAATCCACCCTTTCCCGGGCATCTCGACTTTGTAGAGGTAACTGTCGAAAAGGGCGAAATAGATTGAAGATTCTTGCCATAGGTACAAATCTGGGCGAGTGCGAAGATAATCTTAACAGGGCGATTGAGCTTCTTAAGAGGTATATCCTTGTTCTGAAAAGATCGAATATTTATTGCTCCAGAGCTTGGGGTAAGGAGGATCAACCGGATTTTATGAATATGGTTGTCTCCATTTCAACGGATAAGACGCCCTGGGAAATGCTCGAGATTATTCAAAAGATCGAAGGTCAAATGGGGCGTGTTCGTAAAGAAAAGTGGGGACCGCGATTGATTGATATTGATATAGTTATCTGGGACGATATTGAGATAAAAGGCGCAGAATTGACCATACCCCATAGCTATCTTAATGACAGGGATTTCTTTCTGATTCCAGCGATCGAGATAGCACCGGGGATAAAGGATCCAAGGAGCGGACAGCTCTTCAGTCAGCTCCTCAATGCTATACCCGAAGAGAAAAGGACAATATGAGAAATGGTCTCATAGCTATAGAGGGGCCGCCGGGCGTAGGAAAAGAAAGTCTGGCAAGATACCTGTCCGAAAGAAGGGGGGCACGCTTTGTACCTGGAGATTCTACGGATAACCCTTTTCTAAAGGACTTTCAGAGGGACAGCAGGCGATATGCCTTTGCAACCCAGATGTCCTTCATCAACTCACGCTATCAGCTGCTTAAAGACCTCAGACAGAGGGATCTGTTTCACGATCTTGTGATAACCGACTTCACATGGCAGCGCAATTTCATATATGCCAATCTTTTTCTCTCTGAGGACGAGCTGACACTTTTCGACAATATCGTCAATCAATTCCAACGAAATATACCTCAACCGGATCTGGTTATCTATCTTCAGAGTGAGGCACAGCTTCTGAATAGACGTGGCAGCGGTCTCTCCACACATGACCTTGGAAATCTTGTGGAGGCATACAATCACTATTTCTTCCACCTCAAAGATATACCAACTCTGATTGTCTCGGATTTCAATCTTTCTGTGTCCATGGAGGACATAGACAGTTATCTGGACAACGATATAAATGGAACAGTCTATCTCACAAAATACAGGGGGCTTTTCTGATGAAAAGGCTTACAGCGCCGGACATAGCGCAGATGAAGGGCGGTAAAATTGCCTCCCTTACGGCATATGATTTTTTTACTGCAAAATATCTCGACACAGCAGGCATAGACCTGATTCTCGTCGGTGATTCGATAAATATGGTAATCTATGGACAGGAGACGACCCTTTCTGCTACTATGGAAATAATGACAGCCCACACAAAGGCTGTATCCCTAGGTGCCCAGCGAGCTTTAGTTGTTGGCGATCTGCCCTTTATGTCCTATCAGGCATCCAATGAAGATGCAATACGCAATGCAGGCAGGCTGATGCTGGCCGGGGCTGGGGCGGTTAAATTAGAAGGCGGGGAAGAGGTGGCTGAAAAGGTCAGGCTCATCGTAGATGCTGGCATGCCTGTTCTCGGTCATATTGGTATGCAGCCGCAGTCCGTTCATCGCGTTGGAGGCTATATGACCATGGGCAAGACAGCTCAGTCCCGTGACTATCTCATCCGCAGCGCAAAGGCACTGGAAAATGCAGGAGCCTTCGGCATAGTTCTTGAAAAGGTCGATACAGAGGCAGCGCGGGAGATTACCAATGCCATTTCTATTCCAACCATTGGTATTGGATCGGGCAAAGGATGTGACGGACAGATACTTGTTGTCAACGATATATTAGGACTATACGACACATTCACACCACCTTTTGTGAAGAAATACACCGATCTTAAGCCGATAATCATCGATGCTGTCAGGGAGTTCATATCTGATGTCAAGGAAGGAAGGTATCCCTGAAGGTCATAAAAGGAAAATTGGAGATGCGCTCCATCTCTCTCAGGCATAGGGCAGAGGGCAGGAGCATTGGCTTTGTCCCCACCATGGGCTTTCTCCACGAAGGGCATCTTTCACTTGTGGACAGAGCCAAAGATGAGACTGATATCATCGTTGTCTCGATTTTTGTCAATCCAACACAGTTTGGTCCCAATGAGGATCTCGATTCATATCCAAGGGACGAGAAAAGGGATATGGAACTTCTCGAGGATAGGGGAGTCGACTATCTCTTTCTCCCGCAGCCTTCTGAGATCTATCCTGAAGGACACTCAACATGGGTTGATGTTGAAGGTCTGACCGAAGGGCTATGTGGCAGGGACAGGCCTACACATTTCCGAGGTGTGACAACCGTTGTGACAATTCTCTTTAATATTGTATTGCCAGATATTGCTGTCTTCGGGCAGAAGGATGCACAGCAGGCCTTTGTAATCAGGAGAATGACCCATGATCTTTTTCTTCTGCCGAAGATAATTGTCGCCCCTACTATTCGTCATGAGGACGGTCTCGCCATGTCCTCACGCAATAAATATCTGACCGCGGATGAACGCAGGGCAGCACCGACATTGAGAAAGGCTCTTCTATGGGCAGAACACATGGTCAAGGAAGGCGAGAATGATGCAGCAAAGATCAAAGGTGCTATCAAAGACAGGATTTCAGAGCAGTTCACGATTGACTACATTGAATTGGTCGAAACAGATTTACTCAGACCTGTGAATATTGTGGAGGACGAGGTTCTCATTGCTATAGCTGCCAGGATCGGAAGAGCACGTTTGATCGACAATATCATTGTCAAGCCAGACTTATCTTAAGAAACAAGACATTGTTCCTTCTAACCACTGAATCACCTTTGTCCGCTCAGCGCTAATCACATTTCAGCCTGAAAACCTCAGCCAAAAAGTCATTTATTGAAAAAATTATATAGTTACCTGTCCTTGAGGTTTTTGATTATGAATGTCCTCTCGTTCTCGCCATCAATTTCAATCTCGATTGAGATTGGGGAAAGGTCATCAAATATGTCCTGAAATCTCTCAGCCCACTCTACTACAACGATTGAATCTGTGTCGGATATGAATTCCGGAATGCCCCTTTCGATCAGTTCATCTACAGTTTCTATCCTGTAGAAATCAATGTGATGGAAGTTTGTCTCGTGGGTGGCCTTTTCAACGTGGGCTCGGACAAAGTCCGATACCGAGTCGTCTCCGTATGCAGGCAAGGGTATGGTATAGGTGTTCACAATGGTGAAGGTGGGGCTGGATGTCTCCTCAGCCCCCAAACCTTTGCAGATGGCGTTGACAAGTGTTGTCTTGCCTGCACCAAGATCTCCTGTCAGTGTCACTACATCGCCGGGTCTAAGAATCTCCGAGAGATCCTGTCCGAGCTTTTCGGTATCCTCAAGGGACAATGTCTTTCTCACCATTCTCATCTTTTGCCCTTTGGAATGAGCGTAACTACGGGGATAATCATCTCTTCTATGGATATACCGCCATGCACTACAGAGTCCTTGTACTGCTTCTCATAGTGCCTGAAGTTGGAGGGGTAGAGGAAATAGAAATTATCCTGGGCTACGATATAATTTGTCGTGACCGAGAAGGAAGGCAGTTTCCAGTCCTCCGGGTTTTTGATAAGTATTGAACCCTTCTGGTCGGCATTGAGATTGTCACCGTATTTATAGCGGAGATTTGTGCTGGTGTCCTTGCGTCCATATGCTTTTAGACCTTTTTTGCCGATTATCGAGCCGTGATCCGTTGTCAGGACTACTATGCTGTCTGTCTCCGATACCTTTTTGAGTACCTGGAAAAGCGGCGACTGCATGAACCATGCCTTCATGATCAGTCTCAAGCCCTTCTCATCGTCCACCATCTCCTTGAGTACATCGGAAGCAGCACGGGAATGAGCAAGGATGTCGAGGAAGTTGACAACTACTGACGAGATAGGTGAGTTTATGTAACGGGGCAGCTTATCCAGCAGATCTCGGCCTTCGTCCGGGTCAAGTATCTTGATATAGCGGGAATCTCCACTGAGGTCGATGTTCTCTCTTCTTATCAGCCGATCGAGCAGCTCATGTTCATATCTGTTTCTCGAAGCCTCGTCCGAGAAGGCATTGGCCCAGACCTTCGGATGTGTTCTTGCCAGCTCCGATGGGAAGAGTCCGCTGAAAATTGCATTTCTCGAATAGGGCGTTGCGGTGGGCAGAATCGAGTAGTACAACTCGGTTATTACATTGAAGTATTCCGCAAGAATATTTTCGACAATCAGCCATTGGTCTAGCCTCATACAGTCGATCACTATGTAGAAGACATTCTTGCCATTGCGAAGATGCGGGAGTACCTTCATTCTCGGTATGTCAACCGAGAGAAGTGGTCTTTCCTTTGTCTTGACCCATCTATCATATCTTGCCTTGACATATCTTGCAAACTCGGTGTTCAGTTCATGATGGAACTCTGCATGGGTCTCTCTAAGGCCGATGTCAGGATGTTCATCGAAGGTAATGTCCCAGTTGGCTATCCAGCGGGCGACATTATACCAGTCTTCATCTGTTTCCCTGGACTGGGAATACATCTCACGGTATTCCCGTGTATAGGTTCTTATAACATGCTGCTGCTGTATCTTTGTGCCCTCGAATATCTTCTTTAGAGAAAGCAGAATCTGCGATGGATTGACGGGCTTGAGAATATAGTCTGTGATCTCTTTGCCTATGGCATCCTCCATCAATCTTTCTTCCTCGGATTTAGTGATCATGACCACAGGTATGTGTACATCAATCTTTCTGATCTCTTCAAGTGTTGTCAGTCCGTCCATTACCGGCATCATCTCATCGAGCAGCACAACATCAGCCCCCTTTGTGCGGATTATATCCAGTGCATCGGCACCGTTGGTTGCTGTCAGCACATCGTAACCTTTTTTCTCAAGGAACATTATGTGTGGTCTAAGCTGGGTGATCTCGTCGTCAACCCATAAAACGCTGTATTTTCTCATTGCTACTCCTTATTTCAACGAATAAAAAAATCCTTTTGCTCGGTTATCCAGCTTTAAGCTGTGCTCTTCTAGGAGATACTCAGCTTTTGCTTCTTTCCACAGGCAGCTCTATGATAAAGGTGGTCTTTTCAAAGGGTATGCTTTCAAGGAGTGTCAGGCTGCCGTGATGATACTCCTCTGCAATTCTCTTAGTAAGGGACAGGCCGATGCCCCATCCCCTTTTCTTCGTCGTGAAACCGGGAGAGAATATCTTTTTCTGGTCTGAGACAGGTATTCCCTTTCCATTGTCGGTTATGATGATCTGTACCCTGTCGCGCTCGAGGTTTTGCCTTACCGAGACCTTGATTTCGCCATTATCACGACCTATGGCATCGGCGGCATTCTTTATGAGGTTTTCACATGCCCAGGAGATAAGAAGCTCATTAGCCCTTACCATTGGGACAGGATCAAGCTCAACCCGCATTCTTACCTTCTCGCGCAGGCGTGGTATTCTCTCCTTCAGATAGTCTGTAACGCTCTTTATAACCTGATCTATTCTAGTGGGCTTCAGCTCAGGCATGCTTCCTATCTGGCCGAAACGTATGACAATACGGGAAAGAACCTGTATGTCCTTGTCCATCTCATCGACAACCTCATAGAGAAAATCGGTGAGATTGTCTCCGTCCTCTGTTTCCTGCCTTGAATGTGTGTTTCGCGAGAGCTGTTCCCTGGTGATTTCTATCCATCCCAGCAGGCTGGAGATGGGTGTGCCAAGCTGATGGGCCATCTCCCTTGCCATCCCAAGCCAGATATTCTGCTTTTCCCAATTTCTCGAGCGATTATAATAGGACATGCCAATAAAGGCTACTATAGAGAGAAAGATGAGCTCCAGAAGGGGGATAACCCTTATCCAGCGAGTATATGAGGGCTCGCCGAAATAGATATATCCCAGCACCTGATCGGATGTACCGACATTGATTTCCACAGGTTTGACAACAGATGCCATCTCGTCAAGCAGTCCTTTGAGCTGCTGTCGTGATTCATATGTAGTATCGTCCGGAGCGATGTCGATATTTCGCCAGCTGATGGGCTCTCTGTCGGAATTGGTATGTATCATGGGGTAGTCGGATTTCTGTATCACTTCGTTGAAGATGATAGTCAGACCGGGGCCTGTGAATGTCTCGCTCTTGGCTATGGCGAAGAGCTTGGCGTGGGCTGTGATGATACGTCTGTTGTTCTCAAGGATGGCGGAGCGGAGCTTTTCTGTATACCAGAAAAGGGCGAGTACTGCGCTCAATACAAGAAGGGCAATGCCAAATTTGTAGAGGAGTGGCGTTGCCTTATATGTAATCTTGTATTTCTCCCTTTTCGCCATATCAGCCCATCGTCTCTTTTCCGAAATAGGGCACAAGTGCCTCTGGAATGTCCACCCTGCCGTCTGCCCTTTGATAGTTCTCGATTATTGCAATTATAAGCCTTGGCAGAGCGACTCCCGATGAGTTAAGGGTGTGAACAAACTCGGGTTTATCGCTTCCCTTTCGGTAGCGGATATTACCCCTTCTGGCCTGGAAGTCCTCGAAATTGGAGCAGGAGGAAACCTCCAGCCATTTTCCGCCGTCTGCAGGAGCGAAGACTTCGATATCATAGCATTTTGCAGCAGCAAAGGAAAGATCGCCTGTTGCAAGGAGCAGAACGCGATATGGCAGCCCGAGCTCTCTGAGAACTCGCTCTGAATAGCCCAGGAGCTTCTCGTGCATAGCATATGACTCCTCTGGCTTTGTGAAAAGAACAAGCTCAACCTTATCGAATTGATGGAGACGCATAAGTCCCTTTGTATCTGCGCCATATGCCCCTGCTTCTTTGCGGAAACATGGGGTATAGCCTACATATTTTATGGGGAGCATCTCTTCTCTGAGCATCTCGTCTGCGTGGTAGTTGGTAAGAACAACCTCCGCTGTTGGGATCAGGAAGAAGTTCTCCCCCTCAAGGCGATACATATCATCCTCGAGCTTTGGTATCTGACCTGTGTTCTTCATGGCGTCATAGTTAGCGACAAATGGGGGGGCAATCTCTGTAAAGCCGTGTTCCCGAGTGTGGAGATCTATCATGAAGTTGATGAGTGATCTGACGAGTCTCGAACCTTCGCCCTTGAAAAGTGAGAAGAAGCTGCCTGTCATCTTGGCAGCTCTCGGAAGGTCCATGGTATCGAGGCCTGCCATGACAGTGATATGATCCTGAGGCTCAAAGTCAAAGTTCCTCTTTGTGCCTTCTTCACGGAGTATCTTATTGTCGGATTCGCCACCAACAGGGACATCGGCATTGGGTATATTGGGTACTCTGAGCATGAGGGTTTCCAATTCCTTCTCTATCTCCTTTTCCTCTGCATCGAGCCCCTTTATTCTGCCGGAGAGTTCCCCTGCCTTTACCTTGACCCTTTCTGCTTCCGCGCGGTTTTCCTTCATCAGCTTGCCGATTGTCTTGGATATCTCATTTCTCTCAGCCTTGAGACCTTCAACAATCTGGAGAACCTCCCTGCGTCTCTCATCGATCTTGACAATTCTATCTATATCTGCATTGTCGTTTTTATTCTTGCAAGCCTGTTTGACCTTTTCAGGGTTATTTCTAATATATTTAAGATCGAGCATTATTCCCCCTATTTTCTATTATATAGCTTGTCCTGCGGGACATAGAGTTTTACAGCAACATTCTCGCCCCAGACCTTGAGCATATGTTCGCCTTCATCGAGCTTGATTGTTGTTTTGTTGGCCTTTCCGGGTATGACATTTCTATGATTTCTGTAGGAGCCTGTCTCAGAAGGGACAGATTCGAGATGATAGTTGCTCTTCTCGCCATTGTCATCGATAGTTATGGAGTAGTTTTGCATTCCACGCATCTCAGGGAAGTGGGAGAGGCGTGAGAAGAGTGTTATGTTAAGTGGTCCCACGAGCTGGAAAACAGCAGGTTCCTTCGGCGATGTCAGATAGTAGTCGTATTCGTCATCCTCAATCACCAGATAGTCCTCAGCTGCAAAGCTCAAGGGAGAGATCGATACTTTGATCTTTGGTTCCTGATATAGCGTTGCCATAAGTGGGGATTTGGGCTCAAGTTTGAGTGTATGTTTGCCTTTGGGTATCTTGAAATAGATAACATAACCCTTTGTAACAGATTTGCCGTTGCTGGCAAGCCGTGTTTTCCGTGACAGCTCTTTGCCGAAGTAATATGTTTTCAATGGTCTGCCATCGAGATAGGATTTCACCTCAATCTTTTCCTCAGGGCTTGTCTCGCCCCTGAGTATCAGCTTATATCGCCTGTCCCCGGACAGCTCAAATTCCAATGGATTTTGGCTGTCAAAGGAGAAGTAGGAAAATTCAGAGTCATCTGTGCGAAGGCGTATCTCCTCCTTGAAACTTGAAGGATTGATTGCCAAAAGAGCACCGATTGTGATGAGAAAGATAAGTCGTTTCAAGCTGCCTCCATCTTTATATAGTTTTCGACACAACAAAGATATGGTATTGGAGGCTAAAACTCAAATGATTTAGGATGAAAATGATGTATACTGAAAAAGGGGGCATTTGCCCCCTTTAAGATATTCGACATCCGCTATTTTTTTATAGTCCTGATCTCGCCAATTTTTTTAATGGCGCAGAACTCACCGCACATAGAGCAGACATCCTCATCGCTGGGTTTGGTCTCTTCGCGAATCTTTGAAGCAAGTTCGGGATTTATTGCCAGCTCGCGCTGTGCTTTCCAGTCGAGGTCTGCCCTTGCCCTTGCCATTTTGTTATCCCACTCTATTGCCCCTGGAACCTTTTTCACAATATCCGCTGCATGGGCTGCAATCCTTGCGACATAAACCCCCTGTGCCACCGCTTCCTCACTTGGGAGTGCAAGATGCTCTGCGCTGGTGACATAGCAGAGGAAATCCGCTCCGGTAGAGGCCGCAATTGCTCCGCCGATTGCCGAAGTAATGTGGTCGTATCCCGGCGCGATGTCCGTGACAATGGGACCGAGCACATAAAAGGGTGCACCGCGGCAGATCTCTTTTTGAATGCGCATATTGTCGGTGACCTGATCTAAGGGGACATGCCCCGGTCCTTCGACCATGACCTGAACACCGGCCTCCTGTGCTCTCTGTACAAGCTCACCGAGTACGACAAGTTCACCTATCTGAAGCCTGTCAGTTGCATCGGCAAGGCAGCCCGGACGAAGGCCGTCACCCAGCGAAAGTGTCATCTCGTATCTTCTCGCTATGTCAAGGAGTCTGTCATATTGCTCGTAAAGGGGGTTTTCCCTTTCATTGTAGTGTATCCACTCAGCGAGGAAGCTGCCTCCCCGGGATACAATCCCTGTGATTCTCTCGCCCTTGATGATTTGTTCGACTATTTTCTGGGTCACACCACAGTGAACTGTCACGAAATCCACACCCTGTTTGCCGTGTGTCTCAATTGTCTCAAAAATGTCTTCCGGAGACATATGTATCATACCCTTACCCTTGTCAACAGTAGAAACGGATACATCATATATCGGTACTGTTCCTATATGTACGGGGCTTTCTGCGATGATTCTATCCCTGATTGAATAGAGATCACCGCCTGTGGAAAGATCCATTACAGTGTGAACACCGGCATCGACAGCGGCCTTTAGCTTGCGAAGCTCGAAATCAAGGTCTTCTTTGTCCCTGGATGTTCCGAGATTGGCATTAACCTTTGTGGAAAGTCCTTCACCAACGCCGAGTGTTTCGATCTTTCTAGGTCTGTTGTTGTTGCCAAGGGCAACTATCTTGCCTTCACGAAATCTTTCAAAGACAAATTCAACGCTTCTTTGTTCATTCTTTGCTATCTGAACAATCTCATCGGGAATGTCGCCTCTTTTTGCTCTATCTAAAAGTGTCATGGTGCCTCCAGGCATATACTGTTATCATCAAAAACGTCACAAAGGACGTGCGAAACATCGAAGATATTCAAAAACATCCCTTTGCCCAAGGAAAAATAGAAAAAGGGGGCAATACCCCCTTGATGTAAATCGGGAATGGTTCTTTATCTATAGCTTGTAGCCGACTATATTGCGGAGGAATGATTTTCGTTTTTCTATGTCATCCTCGCTTTCGATGCCCTTTGGTGCAAAGCCGTCAATCACACCGAGAACACCGCCATTGCCCTTTTCGTCCCTTGCTACAACAGCCTTTGTCGGGTTGCCTGTTGCGCAGAAGATATTCACGATCTCCGGAACTGTCCTGAGTGCGTGCATTACGGATATCGGGAATACATTCTCCAGAATAATCAGGAATACATGACCGGATGCTATTCTCTCGAGATTTTCCACAGCCATTTCCACAAGCTCAGGACTGTTGCCGCTTTTTCGGATCAGGCATGGGCCGGATGCCTCGGAAAATGCCAGACCAAACTTGATGCCCGGGACAGCCTGTGCCAGAGTCTCGTGCATGTCTTCAACTGTCTTTATGAAATGGGACTGCCCGAAGATGATATTCATTCCCTCTGGAAATTTAATGTCTACTAAGTCCATTTCCATCCTCCTAAAGATTGTCAAGATTCTCTGTTATCCGCGAGAGAAAGCCCTCAAACATCTCGAACTCTTTCTCGTTGAAGCCGGCAAATGCCTCGTTGAAATAGCGTGTTATGATAGGCAGCATTGAATCCCTCAGAGCCTTGCCTTCTTCAGTCAGATAGACCTTGGTGCTCCTTCTGTCCTTTGGGTCAGTCTTCCGGATGACAAGTCCTTTTTTCATGAGATTGTCAATGATACGGGTGACATTTGACTTTCCCTTTGAGGTCAGCTTGCAAATCTCATTCTGGGACAGACCCTCTTCTTCCCAGAGCCTTGTGAGAAGGATTATCTGATCCGGTGTTACAGAGTATCCGTGATTCTTGATCTCCTGCCAGAATCGGATCTTGAGCTTATGCGCAACCCTGTGGAATCTGTTCCCGATTGGCTTGAATAAAAAGGGCTTTTTCTCTTCCATGTCACCTCTTTAGTTGCTATAAGAACTATATAGATTGGAGGAGGAAAGTCAAGGTCAATCGGCAAATTATTGTTTGGATGGAGCAGATCCAATATCCGATGATGAGGTATCAGGCTTGATGTATTCCCAGCCGGCATCGAAAAGCCTTTCTACGAAGCTGTCCCTGATATTCTGTGTCTTTGCATTCAGTACAACAGCAATGAGCCTTCTATTGCCTCTTTTTGCAGTTGCTGCCACACACCAGCCTGCCTGTGCAGTATATCCGGTCTTTATGCCGTCAATACCCTTTTTTCCAAGGATTTTGAAATGTGTATTGAGCATATAGGCACCGCCATGCCTTTTTCGATCGATATCCCAGACAGAGTCCCTTCTGGAGCTTGCCCATTTGAGGGCATCGTCGAAATTCAGATAGGCGAGAGAGAGCTTTGCCATATCCGATGCTGTCCCGATATTCGGCTTTGTCGCAACGACGATATTTCTTCTTTTATAACGTTGGATGATAATGCCGTCCTCTACCCTGACCTTTGCGCTGCCCCTTGCAGGCGGCAGTCCGTGAACATTATAGAACCGCGTCCTTGTCAGCCCAAGCTCTCTGCCCATTCTGTTCATGTTACGAATTGTGGCGATAATGGATCCATCACCGAGATGTTGTCCGAGTAAATATGCAGCATCATTGGCACTTCCAATTGCCAAGGCCTTGAGAAGCTCTTCGATTGTATATCTCTCACCTCTGTCGAGATATGCCTGTGAGCCGCCCATCAGAGGGGCTTCATCTGTAACATAAACTGTGTCATCAAGGGATATTATGCCGGAGTCAATCAGTGCATAGGCATAGTACATCAGCATTAGCTTTGTAACCGAGGCAAGCTGACCCGGGTCATTGCCATGATATTCCCAAATTATGTCGAGGCTGTCTGCATCTACGAGTATTGCCCTTGGTACAGCAGGTGTGCCGTCTTTGTTCCTTGGAACAGAGACGGAAATCTTGTTGCCATCATATCCCAGGCGAATACGCTTTGATGCTTGTTTTTTGCCCTGTATCCGGTCTATTATAGTCTCGGGTTCCTCATCATCCCAAGTAGGTTCTGAGGGTAGCTCCCATGTTCGCAGGAATATCCATAGTCCGCAGAAGAAAAGCAGTATTGAAAGGGCAATAAGCGGTGCTTTCAGCTTGTCCGGGCTTTTTCTTTGGTTTTTCATCGAGGTGAAGATAAATCTATTTCCCTTTTGGGTAAAGGAATCTTTTCCGATATGCAACTGTGATGCTGTCTGCTCATTCGCAATTGGCGTTTTGGCTTCTATGTGCTGTTTTCACCCCTTACCAATTGGTCTCCACCAGGCCATCCTAGCAATTCTTACCTTGGCATATCTCGACATCTGAACGATCATCTCTCCTGTGGGTTTTGCCCTCTTTTCCTTTATCCATATAAGTGGGATCAGTGCAGTCCAACGGGCGAAACCGGTGAGCATGAAGAGTATCTGCTCCGGCTCAAGCTCAAGGGGGCCAATCGATCTTGCAGGAGGGATCAATGCGCCGGAAAGCAGCATTGTCAGCATCATGCCAATGCCGTTTATTGCGCCATTCACTCCGGAATAGACCTGTCTTTTTTCCTTGCCCGATATTGAAAGAACGAAATTGATCATCACAATCCCCACCCCTGACCACATGATTCCCGAGCCTGCTGCTTCAATGTAGAGCAACCAGTAGCTGTCGGGGTTCACAAAGAGCCACAGCAGGGGATTGATACCGCCGAGTATAATCCCTATTCTCATGGCATTTTTATTGCCGAAGTGATCGATTATCTTGCCCCAGGGCTTCAGAGCCAGGAGGGAAAAGACTGTGCTGACAGTGCCGTAAACCTGCATGGAAACGACAGACATGCCAAGCTTTTTGATCATGAATGGCTGCCAGAATGGTGCGCCAATGCCGACAGCGAGCATCCACCAGAACCCAAAGAAAACAAGGCGTCTGAAATTCTTATCTCCAAATGGAGAAGACAGCATTTTAAGAATAGAAACATCCTCGTGTACTTTTGGTCTTTCGGGCTGTTTTCTGAGTATGAGCAGACCTGCTATACCAACAACCGTTGCAAGAATGAAGATCGAAAGAAAGAGGTATCTTTGATTGTCTGGAGACAGGAAGGCAGGATTGCCAATCCAATCCGAGAACCAGCTTGCCAGCTTGCCGGGCTTCGTGTCGAAAAGATCGACAATGAAGCCTACTATGTATCCTGTAACAACACCGGCTATCATCAGATACTGATTTCTCACAGAGAAAAATCTGCCCCTGAAACGTGTGGGAACCAGATCGGATATCCACGCTATCCATGCATTGCCGGATATTGCCTGAAGGGACACAGAAACAGTGAAAAGCCCGAGAAAGACCCAGATGGCTGTATCAAAGGGAAGGATGAATGGCAGCAGACCGAAGATGAAAGCCATTGATCTGCCTGCAAGTGCAAAACCAACAGTTATGCCCTTTCTCTCATCCCTTCTTCTTGTAAGTATTGATCCAATTGGCTGAAATATTTGGCTGAACTGTCCAATTGCCGATAAAATACCGAACTGCATGGAACTTGCACCGAGCATGACTGCCAGCTTTGTGACAAAGACGCTGCCAACCCCTGATAACCCGGTGAAGATTTGTGCGAATATCCCCTCGAATGTAGATATGCGCAGTATTCTTTTTATGTCTATGTAGTCTTTCCTTTTCACGGCTGTGAAAATGTGTGGAAAAAGCAAAAGTGCAAGACTAATCTCCGGGAGCTCAGCTTGGTTAACTTGGCTAGTGAAAGTGGGGAAGGGAAGGCTCTACCACTGGGTAGATGACTCTCGATCCATGTAGTGGGTGATGTCCATGATGAAAAGGCATACGCTTTTTATCTCGTTATCGTCGTCCTTCACAGGTTCGAGGTTAATGTTGAACCATGTGGAGATGGCGTTTTCATCTGTAATGCATGCCTCGTGGTTGGTTCCCTCTCCCATCATGGCGAGAGAGAAGAAGTATGAAAACCTTTTCCTGTCAGCCTGGGGAATAATCTCAAGGATGGATTGACCATTTTTGATGCTTCTGTTGTAGAGAATTTCAAAGGTTGAGTTTGCCGCCACGCTATGCTCAAGGATTCGGAACTCCGGCGAAAGCAGAATGAAAGCAAGATTGCTGCTCTCAAGCATTGCCCTGAGCTTTGCGCTCTCTCTTTTGAGCTCGCTTTCCCGAAAGTCCTTTCGCCTTATCTCAAGCTGAAGCATTTTGTTCTTCTGCTCAAGTGCTCTGAGCTTGCTGTTATCTTCGGGGACATGGGCCTGCTGCTGCTTTGTCCTGATGGAAACCCCTCTTACTATCTCTGCGAGTATATCGGGAATCTCTTTCTCTGAACCAACCGGTTCCGAAGGATAATAGACTGTAATGTATCCTGCAACCTTCTCATCGAGAGACAGGGGGCACGAGAGCATGAAGTCCGTCGGTCGGAAGCCTTCGGAGCTGTAGTACTTTCCGTCTATCTGCATCTCTATTGATAATTTCTCTGAGGAGAGCCAGTGTTTCGAAGCCATCTGAAGTATTCTCTCATAAAGGGAATCATTGTCAATGTCATCGTGAGTTAGCAGATCCAGAAGTGATTTGACCCTTTTCAGGTCTGTAATATTGTCGTTATAGGTGTTCTTGAGCTTATCACTGAGGTTTTTTAGCTCTGTAATGTCACTGAAAAGGGCCAATACTCCTTCAAACTCCCCCTGATTAACAAGTGGAGATGCGCTTGCCCGAAGATGCACTGTCTTGCTGTCCGGCCTGTGATACTGAAACTCCCTGCTGTATACCGGTCTGCCTGTTTCCAATACTATACCTACAGGATTTTCTCCATCGGATATGGGGCCATTCTCATCTTGAAGGCTAAGGATGGGAGAACGAAAGTTGAGCCGTTCTAATGTATTGCGAGATAGACCGAATAGGTTTGAGGCAGCGTTATTGGACTGTATTATCTGACCGTCAGGGGCAATCAAGAGCACAGCCTCACCCATTGTCTCGAAGAGATTGCGAAGTCGTATGAACAGTTTTACATATCTCTTGCTTTCTTTTTTTGCCCTGAGCTCAGTGTCCATTTTTATCCTGTTCAGTTCCATTTATAATATTATACGTTTTGATACACAGGGTGTCAACATCTCTAATCAAATATACATACCTCTGGGATTATTTTTTTAGAAATTTTATGTACTCATATCCATAAAGGGAAGTTGTCAGAGAATTCCTTGATTAAAGAATTTGATAGATGTGGGCATTGCCATCTTTACCTATGCGTTCTGCAATACCGGCTTTAAAGAAAGTATAGCCTACCTTCCTTGCAAGACGGACATTGATATTCAATCTTTTGGCAAGGCTCGTTGTTGTGAAGCTTTGCCTGATCGAGGTTGGTATAAGGCTGATATAGTCATCCCTGTTGGTGAAGACGCGCCTGTCCGTTATCTCAAGAAGACCTCTTTCGATAATGCTCTGTCCTTTTCGATGCCAGCTTCCCTTGCCATCCTGTATGCGAACCTCTTCGGTTATCAGAAAAATCAGCTCAAGCTGAAAGTCCGGATGCAGAAGCAGTTCAGGTACATGCATCAGTTCTTCAAAGATGTCGAATATCGTTTGTCTTTTGGGTGACTTTCTTCTGTGTACAAAATCGCCGTTTTCATCGAGTTTTACTATGTATTTCCGGCAATGAATGGGCATTACAACACGCAGGGGATTATTCTTCATTATTGAATGGGCCTTACGCCTCATGGAAGCAAGGCTTCTGGTCTGTATCTCTATAACGAGATTCTCACGGAGTATATCCGCTTTATACCTGCCGATTTTCGCCTCAATAAGATCCCCTGGTATTGCTATCTGTTCTTTGAGTAGAAGGTGAAGACTGTGTTCATTCCCTTTTCTCGGGGTTTCGTCCCTTGGGGTATCCTCCAACCATCTCGAGGGATCAGACATTCTGGTTTTCCCTTTTACTAAGATAAAGGATGTCATCATGGAGATGATAGCCGGCTTTCTTGAAAAGGGTCATTGAAGCATTGTTGCCTTTTTCAATCAGGCAGCCAATAATGTTGATGCCTGAAGATCTCAGATGCTCCTCAGCCCTTTGGATGAGTCTCATGCCAACACCTTTTCCCCTGTGAGTATGTGCAACGCAGAGCCTGTTGATCCAGCCTTTTCTTCCGTCATGTGTTGCCAGGACTGATCCGATCAGTGCTTGATCCGAAAAAGCGAGTATCATTCTCCCACATATATTATCGCCTGTGATAAGTTCAGAGGTTATAGCCTCTCTGCTGTCGCGGCCCTCAGGCCTGAAAGGAAGACCGCCCTCAAGCCACAGGGCTGCAAGGGCGGTATAATCTTCTTCTCTGAAAGGCCGATATTCGACTTGGCTTTCCATGCTTTATGAAAAAATCAGCTGCATCCACCACAGGTGGAGCATGTGCCAAGATCATGGGGGGGATCGTTCACCTTAAGCAGCTCAAGCTCAAAATTGAGATCCTTGCCTGCCATTGGGTGATTGGCATCGAGTGTGATGTCATCGCCCTCGATCTTTGTCACTGTGACCTGTGCCCTCTGGTTATTGGCGAAGGCCAGATCAAGACGCTGACCCAACTCGGGTGTGATATTGTCGGGGAATTTGTCCTTGGGAACGACGAAAACCATGTCGTCTCTTCTCTCGCCATATGCATCGGCGGAAGGTATATGTACCTTCTTGGTGTCGCCGACATTCATTCCCATGATCGCCTGTTCAAATCCGGGGATAACCTGTCCAAAACCAAGTACGAACTGGAGTGGATTGTCATCCGGGGATCTGTCAAATTCGCTGCCATCGTCAAGTGTACCGATATACTTAACACTCACCTGTTTTCCTGTTTGCGCCTGTTCCACTTTTCCTCCTTTATTCCAAGTGGTTCAATTTATATCAATTACAAGATAACAATTATTCCTGACTTTTGCAAGGACTGGATTTTTCTGCAAGTTGGAGATAGAAAAAAGGCAAGGGCAATGATTGTTAAAAATATTATGGAAGTTCTTTGCCTTTTGCCACAAGGACATTATTTTCTTTTGTCTTTTTTGGATACGGCTGAAATCTGGATGAGCTGTTTTGAAAGAGGTTTATGACCCAGAAGAAAGAAGAAAAAATTGTCGAAGTCCTGAGGGTTTTTCTGCCATATATTGCCAAGAGATGGTGGATGTATGGTCTTGGTATATTTGCACTTGTGCTGGTGGATCTATGTGTTCTTGCCATACCGCTGGTCACTGCAAATGCCATAGATGGACTGACATTTGGCACAATAGACGAGTCAGGATTGTTAAGGCTTGTCATCTATATCCTTGCGCTCGGTGTAGGGGTAGGTGTGACGAGATTCTTCTGGAGACTGGCAATTATTGGTGCATCCCGCGGAATAGAGAGGGATGTCCGTGATCATTTCTACGAGCATGTAATCTCCCTTGATGCCAAGTGGTTCGACCATTCAAAGGTCGGCGATATCATGGCACTTGCAACCAATGATCTCGAAGCGATAAGAATGTTCCTTGCCTTTGGAGTCATTGCAACCTTCGATACCGTATTCATGGGTATCATGACCCTTGGAATAATGTTGAAGCTCAACTGGATGCTCACACTCTTCGCCCTTATACCGCTACCGGTTCTGAGCATAATGATGATTCGTTTCGGGCCTCTGCTTGAAAAACGCACCAGGGCTGTCCAGACAGCCTTTGCCGGACTGACCGATAAAACCCGGGAGATATTCTCCGGAATCAGAGTTGTGAAGGCATATGCCCAGGAGAAGCTGGAGGAGGAAAATTTCCAGGAACTGAACATGGACTATCTCCACAAGAATATGAGAATGGTTCTGCTCTGGGGTTTTCTTGATCCTCTCATCAGGACTATCATCGGGCTGTCCTTCGGTATAGTCATGTTTGCAGGAGGCTATTTTGTTGTTACCAATTCCCTGAGTATCGGGGATTACGTTGCCTTTGGACAGTATCTCCACCAGCTTGTATGGCCTATGATGGCAATAGGTATGGCATATAACAGGTTCAAGAGGGCAAGGGCTTCGATGACAAGACTCAACGAGATTTTCGATGTTCAGCCTACGATACTAGACAGACCCGATGCAGTGGAGGCTGAGAACATCAAAGGTCAGATTGAGTTCAAGAATCTTACATTCTCATATGGGAATGCAGATGTTCTTGAGGATATATCATTCAAGGTTGAGCCGGGCGAATTTGTCGCCATTGTCGGCAGAACAGGCAGCGGTAAGACAACCGTTGTAAATCTGCTTCCAAGGCTCTATGACCCTCCGGACGGGACAATTTTCCTCGATGGCAGGGATGTCAAGTCCTACACAAAGGACAGCCTGCGCAGGAATATCGGTATTGTTTCGCAGGAGACCTTCCTCTTTTCCGAATCAATTGCCTCCAATATTCGCTTTGGCAAGTCAGAAGCAGACGATCAGCAGGTTGTTACGGCAGCTGAGGTTGCCCAGATTCACGAGCAGGTTATGGAATTCTCAAAGAATTACGAGGAAGAAATAGGTGAAAGAGGCGTTTCCCTTTCAGGAGGCCAAAAGCAGCGTGTATCCATCGCACGAACCCTCCTGAAAGATCCCAAAGTTATCATTTTCGACGATGCACTTTCGGCAGTGGATACAGAGGTTGAGAGCAGGATACTCTCAGGTCTTGAAGAGGTGTTCAGAAAGAAGACCGTTCTTTTGATATCACACAGGATTTCGACTGTGATGAAGGCAGATAGAATTTATGTAATCGATGAAGGCAAAATTGTCGAGACAGGCACACATGAAGAGCTCGTTGCACACAATGGCATCTATGCAGAGATCAACAGGTTGCAGGCCCTGGAAAAGGAGTTGAGGTCATGAGGGGATTTATCTCCGACGAGACACCGGATAAACTATACGACAGCAGGCTTGTCGCCAGGATGGCTCGCTATGCGAAGCCTTTCATATGGCAGATGATCGGAGCCTTCCTTCTTGTAGTCATGATGTCTGCCATAGAGCTGGTCAACCCATATATCCAGAAGCTGATGATCGATGACTACATCGTTTTCAACGACAGACTGGTGAATATTGACAGGATGAACCCTGCGCAGAGGGAAGTCTTCTTCGAGAAATATGCCATTGATGGCTATAAGGTTTCTGAATCTCAATACATAGCCGATCCTACAGACTTTGCCAGAGAGCATGCCCTTGTCTGGGAAAGGGATTCCATCATATCTCAGACCAAGGTTTTTGTTGTTGATACTGCGAAGAGTACCCAGATCAGAGAGGCTGTTGCAAAGTATCCGGATCTGTTCAATCCTGTTGCCAGCGGCAGTATTGTCTATTCAAGACTCAGCGATCTGACCCGGGTAGATGGTCAGGATATGAAGATACTCAGGGAGGACGATCTAAAAGGTGTTTACAGACTTGGCTTCATCTTCATAGCTCTTGTCCTGATAGGTGCTGCCATCAGCTTCCTGCAGATATATGCCCTTGCCTGGATAGGGCAGCAGATCATGAAAGCAATCAGGATAGATCTATTCTCACACATGCAGAAGCTGTCACTGTCGTTTTTCGATAAGAATCCCATAGGTCGACTGGTCACAAGAGCCACCAATGACGTCAATGCCATAAATGAGATGTTCACCTCCGTAGCTGTTAATCTTTTCAACGATATTCTCAAATTTATCGGTATCATTGTTCTACTTGGTTATCTTTCGCCGAGACTTCTTCTTGTCACCTCCTCAACCATGCCTATCATTGTCATCAGTACAATTGTCTTCAGAAGGAAGCTGCGCAAGGCATACAGGGTTGTAAGAAGGAGACTTGCAGAGATCAATGCGACACTTTCAGAGCATTTTGCCGGGATTAAGACAATCAAGCATTTTGCAAGGGAAGCAGAGAATATAAGGCGTTTCCGTGTTCTCGATGGACAATACTATCAGGCCAATATGAAGCAACTTCTTGTCCTCTCAGTTTTTAGACCGGTTACAGCGGTTGTTGAGAACCTCGGAATAGCACTTCTTATCTGGTTTGGCGGCAAACTGGTTTTGTCTACAACCCTGCCCCTCGGTACCCTTGTTGCTTTTGTGAGCTATGTACGCATGTTCTTCCAGCCAATAATCGCCTTTGCCGAGAAGATTAACATCATGCAGGCGGCCATGGCTGCAACGGAGAGAATAGTTGGCATTCTCGACACTGAACCCGAGGTCAAAAGCCCACCGGATGCTATTGTAAGAGAGACAGCAGATGGGGATATCTCCTTTGAGAATGTATGGTTTTCCTATGCAAAAGACAAAGAGGAGTGGGTTCTCAGGGATATCAGCTTCAAGGTGAAGCCGGGCGAGAGTGTTGCCCTCGTCGGCGAAACAGGAGCAGGAAAGACAACTATTACATCCCTTCTTCCCAGATTTTACGATATACAGAAGGGGGATATCAAGGTAGATGGCATACCCATTAAGAAGTGGGACCTTGAATCTCTAAGGCAGAAGATAGGGATAGTTCTTCAGGATGTCTTTATCTTTGCATCGGATGTGAAGGGCAATATCAAGCTGAATAAAAAAGACATTACTGACGAAGATGTTAAAAGGGCAGCAAAAATTGTCAATGCCGACAAATTCATCGAGAAATTGCCAAATGGCTATGATGAGATCATGCATGAGAGGGGAGCAACCCTTTCCACAGGTCAGAAACAGCTCCTTGCCTTTGCCAGGGTTCTGGCCTTCGACCCCAAGATTCTCATTCTTGATGAGGCAACCGCAAGCATAGATACAGAAACAGAAAAGCTGATTCAGGATGCTCTATTAAAGCTGCTCAAGAAAAGGACATCAATTATTGTCGCTCACAGGCTGAGTACTATCAAGCATGCCGATAGAATACTGGTCCTGCATAAGGGTAAAATCGTTGAAGAAGGTGATCATCAGAGCCTCCTCGTCAAGAAAGGCATCTACTACAACCTCTATCTACTTCAGTATGCGGATCAGGAAGAAGACATTGCAGAGGATGTCGGTTGACAGGAGCATTGCTCAAAATGGCAAAAATAATTTTCACGTTGATTCTTCAAGGGTAAAAGTCCCTTTTCTATTGACCCCAATCCCCAACTAACCTATATTTCAAAAAATATTAATGGTCAAAGCAAAAGGAGAAAACATGCGTCGAATCCTGTTTCCTGCAATGATAGGAATAATACTGCTCTTCTGGGGCTGCGATGTGAACGAAGGACCGGATGACTATAATTCGGATGATTCGTCCTGGGAGAGGATCTCAGAGTATAAGATGGAGGGTCTGAATGACGCTCATTTTGTAAGTTTGTCGACAGGATATGTCGTTGGCGATAAAGGATTCTTTGCCAAGACAGATGATGCTGCCGATTCATGGGAGGTTCTCGAAACTCCGACAGATGAGCTTGCCCTCTATTGTGTCCATATGAAAGCCGATGGTTCCGGCTTCATTGCAGGCCGCAGAGGTGCACTTTACTACACTACGGATGATGGTCAGAACTGGCAGGATATGACGGACTCTGTCAATGCAGAGATTGATTTCATCGAGAAGGTTTTCATAGATGATGACAATGGTTATCTTCTTGCCAGTGACGGTATGCTTATGCGTACAAATAACGGCGGACAGGAGTGGATTAACCTCGATGTTATTTCCGATGATGTCTCCATGAAAGACATTCATTTCATTGACATGGATAATGGTTTTGCAGTAGGTGTTTCCGGTACTCGTATGAAAACTTCAGACGGTGGTGTTACATGGACTGAGCTGACAACAACCACCTCAGATTCCCTATCCAATCTTGCAGTCTGGTTTTTCGATACACAGACCGGTGTCATTGCCGGAGAATACAGAATGCACAGAAGAACCACAGATGGTGGCGAGACATGGCTTTCCATATCTTTCCCGGATATTGGCAACAATGATGCAGTTCTGGAACTTTTCTTCCTCGATTCCGAAGTGGGATTTGCTTCCACCTCTGAGGGGGCAGTCTTCAAATCTGAAGATGGCGGACAGACCTGGCGCAGCATTCCTTCAACCATTCAGGGGCCGATCAATGAGGTAGCATTCTTTGATGAGTCCTATGGTTGGCTTGTTGGTAATGATCCGGTTGCAGGTACCGGCGCATTCAAGATATCTACAGATATGGGTGAAGATTGGGATTACCGTAGTTTTGGTATAGGAGCAGATCTGATGGGTGTTGCTTTCTACGATATCAACAAAGGCTGGGCTGTTGGTAATGGTGGTTATATCTATCGTACAACCGATGGTGGCGAGCTTTGGATACACCAGGAAAGTCCCATATCACTGGATCTTGAGGATATTGATTTTGCTGACAATATGCTCGGGCTTGCAGCAGGTCAGGGACAGAGAATTGTCCGAACAACAAATGGTGGTAATACATGGACTCAGATAACAGGTGATTGGGATGACTCAAGATTCCTGACAGTTGAGTTTGTTAATACCTCCCTCGCCTTTATTTCAGGCACCAACGGTGTATTCTTGAGATCACAGGACGGGGGCTTGACCTGGGAGCAGTTGACAGTACCTGTGTCAGCCACTTATAATGACATCCATTTCATAAATGCAACCGAGGGCTATGCTGTGGGAGATAACGGAACTCTCATCCATACAACCAATGCAGGCGATTCCTGGACAGTTATCGAAACCCCAACCATCAAGTCCTTCACATCAATAGATGTTGTCGGCACCAACTCCCTTTGGATTGCAGGTGGTACTGTAATCATGCATTCTCCAGATGGAGGAGTAACATGGGAGAACTACGAGGGCTTCCTCTCGGATAACTATATGATGGCAGTTTACAGTGATATTGAGTTCATAGACAATGAAACAGGCTGGGTTGTTGGACATTTTGGATACAGGGTTCACACTGTTGATGGTGGAGAAACATGGTATCGTCAGAACGTTCCCAATATTGAGAATAACCTCAAAGAGATGGTTATGATTGGCGAAGAGACGGCATATGTCGTCGGCACAGATGGCATGGTTCTGAAACTACATCCCTGATTGTAGGACTTCAATTGAGGGGGCTGTCAGCCCCCTCATTCTTTAAATAATGACAGGAGCAGAATGGATCCCCTCGAAGATCAGTATGAATATGCAGAAAGCGCACCCTTTACAGAAGACGAGATAGAGGACGGCAAGACACTTGCAGTTCTGGCCTATATCCCCTTTCTATGCTTTATCCCTTTTGTAAAAGCAAAGGGCAAGAACGAGTTTGCCTATCACCACGGCAAGCAGGGTTTGCTTTTGTTTCTGTTCGAGGTGATTATAGTCCTCGTTATGCTTTCCTGGAAGGTGGCCATTTTGCTGGCATCTGTAGCCGCTCTTGCAGGCATGATCTATGCACTTATGGGCAAGATCTGGAAAGTACCTTATATCGGAGATCTGGCAGACAGGCTGGACAAGACAAAGATATTCGAACACACGGGTCTGAATGACTGAAACATCGCTGTTTCACCACAACATCATTCATTCGTACCAGAGCCTTTGATGGTATTTGAAAACAATTTGGAAAGCCGCAGATGTATCGGAAGTGCTACACTCATCTTCAGCAGGTCAAAGGGTATAAAGGGCAATATGCCAGCCAGGACAAGTGCCTTAAATGTCATTGTTTTGCCGAGTATATGTGTCATGTAGAAATAGAGATACGCTGTTCCGCCAGCATAGATAATGGCGATGGCAGCGGTGTAGATAATCAGTATTCTCCATGCCTTCCTGCCTGCAAATGACGCAATATAGGCAGCAAGGGGGAACATCAGCAGATATCCAAAGGTGGGGGAGAGTATGATTCCCGGTCCGCCTTTGCCACCTGCAAAGACAGGCAGCCCCAAGAGTCCTATTGAAATATAGAGTAACTGCGATAGAGAACCAGAAATCCTCGTTCCCCTGACACCTGCAATCGACCCGGAAAGAAGCACGAAAACCGTCTGAAGTGTGAATGGTACAGGGAAAACGGGAATGGCAATAAATGCTGATCCTGCGGTAAGCACTGTAAAAACAGAAATATAAGCGATTTTTTCGGAGGTCTTTGTGACAACATTTGTTCTCATAGTTAATCTAGTCCTTTTGATCATCCTCTTTGGGTGGTTCTATCTCAGCAGGCAGAGGAGGCGATATCTGATCGCCCTCGGCAATTTTCAAACAAAGCTCAATCTCCTTGTGGATTTCACGGACCATCTTGCCCTTGAATACGGTTCACCTGAGCAGGAGGCTATTCACCTGCGGGTAAAGATGTTCCCGAAATCAATCAGGACGCTCTCTGACTACTGGCACTATATCAATTCACTCACATCGGCAGCAGAGGTTTTTCTTGTACAGGCTGAACCCGATGAGAAGAAGATACTGCTCAAGCATCTCGCCCTTACAAAGGCCGCATTGGTTGAGATGCAGAAAGTTTCTAAGTCTGTAACAAGGCGCACATCATATTTTGCTGGTAATATTGTCAAAATACCCTTCGATCTCAAGGACGAGGAGCCGGGGAATGCCCGTGCCAGATTCCTTGCCTCTGCAATCTCAAATCTGACAATACACAGAAAGGCTTAGGCTATTCCAAGCCTTGCATCGCAGAGCCTCTTGCGCATGAAGCGGCCGTAGTACTGCTTCCTGTCTTCGTTGGATTTTAGACTCTTGAACCCGTTAGTCTTCATCAGGCTCTCAATCTCCTTTGCAGGCATACCATGCCGATTCCCTGTTGGCTCAACGATATGCAGAATTCCTCCCTCTTTCATCGCATCGCCAATTGCTCTTAACGTAATTGACCTTTCGGAATTGGGTATGTCGTGGAGGACATAGCATATCACACAGGTATCAAATGAACCGGCATCAAAGCCAGCTTGCTCTATTTTTGCATTTACAAATCGAATACCCGGTCTACTCTCAAGCCGTTCCTTTGCAAGCTCAGAATAATATTTCGATGGCTCAAGACAGGTGAGATTCCGGCATCTTTTTTTCAATCTGCGGGAAAGACCCCCGGCACCCGAGCCGAATTCGAGTACATTCTCATCACCTGTCAGCTCCATCAGATCAAGCATCTTGTTGTATCTTCTACCACCGAAGAGCCAGCCCAGATAACCGAGTCCAATCTTTTCAGCAAAGTCGGGTCTATCGAAACTCATATTACTCCTTTTGCTTAGAAAAAAAGAGTAAAAACCCCCTTGTGGCAAGAGCCTTCTTGACTTGGGGCGAGTATTGTCTAAATTCCACTTGAAAGGAGGAGCTATATGGCCCTTATACTGACCGGAAAAGGACTCACAGTGGCGAGCGTAGTCCACGCAGCCCGCAATCAGACAGAGATCAAGATATCCGATGATGCATGGAAGAGGATCAAGACCTGCCGCGACTATATGGAGGACAAGCTGTCACAGGGCTTGGTTATGTATGGAGTTAATACTGGAATAGGAGAGCTTGCAGAGGTGGAACTCACCCCTGCGGAAACCATAGATTTTCAGACACATCTCATACATTCACATGCAGCCGGTGTGGGAGAACCATTGCCGATTGAGGTTGTACGTGCTGCGCTTATCTCCCGAGTAAATGTTCACTGCAATGGTAATTCTGGTCTCAGGCCGGAGATCGTTGAAAGGCTTGTTGAGCTTTTGAACAAGGGCGTGACACCATATGTCCCCCGCCGTGGCTCTGTTGGAGCCTGTGGTGATCTGGCACCCATGGCTCATATGGCTCTTGTTCTCATGGGTGAGGGCAGGGCATACTATCAAGGTGATCTATTGACAGGAAGCGAGGCTCTAAAAAAAGCAGATATCGAACCCGTTCAGTTTCAGGCAAGGGACGGCCTTGCATTTATCAATGGCTCCAATGTAATTTGTGGCTGGTCGGCAATTTTGCAGAGGGATATAGAGAAATGGGCACTCCTTTCAGACATCGCCCTTGCCCTTGATCTTGAAGTACTCAATGGGCGCATGATATCCTATGATGAAAAGCTCCACAAGGCTCGGGGCTTCCCCGGTCAGATCAAGAGTGCAGCAAATATCAGAAAGCTCACCGAAGGCAGCGAGATGCTCTATACCAGCGTTCTCGGCCCGAAGAAGGTGCAGGATGCATATTCCCTTCGCTCAACACCTCAGGTAACTGGAACTCTCAGGGATTCACTCGACTATCTGAAATCACAGCTTGCAATAGAGCTGAATGGCTCCGTGGACAATCCCCTCTTCTTCCCTGAGCACGATGCATATATCCCCGGCGCAAATTTTCAGGGAACACCTGTCGCCATTCCCCTTGAAATGGTCGGCGTGGCACTGACAACAGCCTCTGTAGTTTCGGAGCGAAGGGTAAACCGACTTCTTGACCCGGATCTATCCCGTGGTCTTCCTGCCTTTCTCACGAACAGGGCTGGCTTTATGAGCGGACTTATGATAGGGCAATATACTCAGGCTGCACTGGTGGCGGAGAACCGTGTTCTGGCAAATCCTGCTGCAACCGGCTCCATTCCGGCAGCAGGCGGTCAAGAGGACTTTGTCTCTATGGGGATGACAACGGCGATAAAGACCGCCCAGATGCTCGATAACTCCTGGTATATCCTCGCCATTGAGCTTATATCAGCAGCCCAGGCCATGGATCACAGAAAGCCCCACAAACCCGGCAGGGGTACTGGTGCTGCATATGAATATATCCGCTCTATCGTACCCTTCATGGAAAGGGATATGGTAGTATCCGATCAGGCGGAGAAGCTCAAGGCAGACATAGAGAACTCAACAGGACTGCTCGATGCAGTTAAGGCAGAGGTGGAATATCTCGACTAAATCACGCGATTCGCATGATATATTAAAGGGGGGCTTTGCCCCCTTATTTTTATTTGAGATAAACAGTCTTGATTGTGTTTTTTTCGCCATCCGCCTTTGCACTTATGAGATATATCCCGGAGGAAAGGCCATCGCCGGGTGACCATTTCCGATTCTTGCCAAGGTCTGCAACCAGCCTGCCCTTTGTGTCATATACTGAAATATCCGCTTCCCATGATGCATCAATCTCGATTGTGGAATTGAAGGGATTGGGATATGCAGATAAACTCATTTCATCGGGTAGATCTTTCTCGGCAATCTGGTCCGGCGGCAGGGGGACATCCTCGAACAGGGAGTCGAGGCGCATCATTGCAGTGCCATGTATAGTATCCCCGCTAGCAGAGAAGATTTTCGCAACACCTGCAATAAGGTAGTCACCATTTTCACATCTCATTGAGACATGATTGCGTTTGCTGAATTGAAGGGTGTCAAACATACCTTCATCAACAAGATATCTTGACTCAATAAACTCTCCGGCTGGGGAGTAAAAAGCCACAGCCCAGGGAAAGCCTGTAATTGAGTAATGACCCATAACAGCGATCATCCCGGATGAGAGCTCATATACATTGTTCACATTGCCAAGATGGTGGTTCTCGATGGTTACGGAGAAGACAGTGTCAAGGAGTTCATCCAGCTTGAAAAGTCGATAGTTCAACAGAGGTTCTGAAAAAGACTGATGGCCAAAGAGGGCTAGATATCCACCATCTCTCGTCCTCTTAAGGGTAGACGGATATTCCCAGCTTCGTCGTAAGCCATACCTTTTTTTTGTTGCTGCTGTATCAAATGCTGCGTGACAGATCCCAATATATGAGGTTGTCAGGGTATCACTGGTGTTCATCAAATAGGTAAAGCTCGAGTCTTCATGGACAACACATATATCCCCAGATATTTTATTGAGATATCCTGTTGCAGTCTCTTCAATCACAGTCTCATTTATAATCGCGCACAGAGTATCGATTAGGAGTACATGTGTAAAAAAAGTCTGCTCAGTTAGAAAATAACTCACAAGGACGAGCATTTCATTTTCCCCAAATCTTTGTAGTACAATATTATTTGGCTCTGCACCTGAAACAGGGGAAAATAATTCTCTCGTTGAAAAAACATTCAGTTGGGTGTCAGCTATGCAGATACCGGGCTTCATTCCGTCTCCGAAGTTTATGTATGATGCACAACAGATGTAACTTGAGCCAAATGACTTTACCTGCTCAGAGGCCAAGAAAGTGTGTGTTCGTATTGTATCCCAGAAACAGTTTGATGAGTGCAGGGGAGTACCGTTATGGTCGAAAATGTGAAAGACCTTAACGCTGTCATACAGAGAGGGTCTACATAGCACATAGCCACCTGATTGGGTTTCATCTATACTGAGAACAGACCCAAGCCGACATTCATCGACCTTGAACCAGCCAAAGCAGATGGAGATCAGAGCAGAAAAAGCGAGTAGAACAATTAGCTTTCTCATGGGTTTTCCCTGCTTTCTTCTTTATTCTGAGACATAATAACATGGGCAATCGTGACAACAACCCCCTGTAGATGAATCGTCATGATCTTCAAGTGCAACATCTACTCTCATGTATCCACCTCCTGTTACAATAGCTCCTGTGTCCCCCGACCAGCTGTAGTCAACACATGTGGAATATAGACCGCTGTATCGTTTCGCACAAACAACTACTATTTTGTACTCGCCCGGAGCAACATCGAAGAACTCATACTCATGATTGGCATTGAGGCAACAACTGTCAATAGCTGTTCTTGTGCTGTCAACAAGTAATACAAAACCACATGAAAAATAGGTAGTATCCGCTGTAGAGTCAGTTGGATAGGTTAAGTACATAACAAACCCTTCGAGTTCCGTTGCCAATAGACCATCCTTGGCACAAGCACCAAAATACCTGCCAATACAAATAGAAGTGCAGTCAGTCCTTTAAGTGCACCCTTTCTTTCTTCCTTCATGGTACCTCCTTTGATTGAAATATTGAGCGGGATCCCCCACAAGGAATATTATAGAAAAGAATTGGAGATAGTCAAGAGGTGAAGTGAAATTAGTTTATGTTTAACTAACTTATGGTCAACTATGGAGATATGAAAAAGGGGGCCAAAAGCCCCCTTTTGTTCTATAAAAAATTGAATTAGACCAGCTCGCCTATGGCCTTTTCAACAGCGTCGAGGATTATGCCCTCCTTGACAGCTGCTGCGATGGCATTGATGTCGTTCATAGTCGGCCTGTCTTCGGGCATGAAGTCTACGTACTTTCGGACTGTCTCGTAGGCCGCCATTGTTCCCTTGCCGGGCTTGTGGGGCTTGCGGAAGTCCATAGCCTGTGCCGCTGCCATCAGCTCTATGCCAATTACAGTGGAGCATAGATCGATGATCTTCTTCATCTTGATGGCCGATGTCATGCCCATAGAGACAAAGTCCTCCTGATCCGCTGCCGCAGGGATGGATAGAGTTGCAGCAGGGGCTGAGAGTATGCGCGCCTCTGCAAGGAGCATACCTGCTGTGTACTGGGTGAGCATAAGACCGCTCATCATTCCTGCGCCTTCGATGAGGAAGGGCGGCAATCCCATTGAGAGATGCCCGTTCATCAGCCTGTTGAGCCTGCGCTCTGACAGGACACCGACTGTCGTCACAGAGGTTCCCATAAGCTCAAGGGGGAAAGCAAGTGGTGTTCCCTGGAAGTTTGCACCGGGGAGTACAAGGTCGTCATCCGGCAGAAAGACGGGGTTGTCGCATACGCCGTTGAGCTCCGTCTCGAACTGCTCACGGGCATAGCGCATGGCATCACGGGCAGAGCCTATGACCTGCGGAGTGGAACGGAGGGAATATGCATCCTGCACCTTTTTCTTGCCGAGAACACCGGAGAGCATCTCGCTGCCCTCTGTCAGCTTGCGGATATTGGCTGCCGTCTCAACAGCACCCTTGAAGCCGCGTTTCATATGTATTCTCTCGTCATAGGATATCATCTGGGCATTGAGGGCTTCGAGGCTCATAGAGGCTGCAATCTCGGCTGTCTTTATGTAGCGTTTGATAGTCATAAGCTGCTGTGAGCCCATGGAGAGTATGCAGTTGGAGCCGTTGATCACGGCAAGGCCGTCGCGGGCCATGAACTCGATGGGTTTCAGACCGGCGCGTTTCAGTGCTTCCTTTGCAGGCAGCCTTTCGCCATTATAGAATGCCTCGCCCTCTCCGATGAGCACAAGTGCAAACTGGGACATAGGGGAAAGATCGCCACAGGCTCCGACGCTGCCGTGCTGGAACATCACAGGGGTTACGCCATTGTTGAGAAGATCTACTATTGCCTGAACTATCTCAGGTCTGACTCCCGAATGTCCCTTGCAGTGGACATTGATCCGGCTGGCCATTGCGCCCCTTGCATCGTGGATGTCCATCGGTTCGCCGCAGCCTGCACAGTGGGAATAGACGAGATATTTCTGGAATTTCTTGACCTGATCAGGGGAGAGAACAACCTCGGCAAGCTCGCCGATGCCGGTTGTCACTCCATACATCACCTCGCCTTTTTTGACCTTGTCGTCGAGCATCTTTCTGCATCTTTTGATTCTTGCCCACGCATCGTCAGATACCGAGACCTTTTCGCCTCGTTTTGCTATCTTCTCAAAGGCCTCGATTGTCAGGCCATCGCCGTTCAGGACTATCATATTCCTCCCCGAAAATCTGGTTTTTGCGAAATATAGTGGAAAATCCAAAGGCGGAAAAGCCTTTTGAGCTGGAAGAGTATAGGTTATTCTTCTGGATTTCCATCTGAAGCAGGAAAGACCATCTCAACCTGATAGGCAAAGCGATTGCCTGCCCTTTTGAACAGGCCGGAGAACTTACCGAAGGCAAAGTATAGCCCTACTGTTCCAATAGAAAGGAGTATTGAGCCATTGTATGACATGAGTCTCTGAAAAACCAGCAGCGATACAAGAAGAACGATCACAGGCATCATAAAAAGGAGGAATGTAGCCAGAAGGTGACTGCCACCTGTCTTGTGAACCATCACCTTGTCACCGGGGCTCGCCCCTTTTTTATCCAGTGCCCAGACTGGCTTGCCCGGGTTCTTTGATGTTGCACACCCGCCTGACATGGGGCAGCCGCTGCATGAGGGCGCTTCTGAAAGCTCGACAAGGATCAGGTCTTTATCACGTTCCAGAACCTTGCCTGTCAGCCTTTCGTCAAGCTCAGTGCAGAACTCTTCCTTATTTCCGAAATTATCCGTCATCTTCCCCAATGAAGCCCCCTAAACATACCACATGCTCGTCTGCCATTCCTGACCGGGGACAGTGATGGAGAAATGACCGTCTGCAGGAATTTTCTCGCTTTCCTGTCCGGCGCGCTCCAGCCGCAGGGTAAAGGTAAGGTCATCGTCCTTTTCAGCTTCAAGGAAGGTGAAGGGTATGGACAGCTCCATTATCTCCTCACAGGCGAACTTAGGGGTAGACTTGCCTGTTATTCGCTTGCCGTCTTCCAGTACCTCTATAAACATATCCTTGTCTATATGAATACTGCACTTGCGCGGTGCAGAAAAGTCGATATAAAGCCCAAGCTCACCGTGGAAAAAGTCTTCTCTGATCTTCTTCAAGCCATCGAAGCGAAGATAGAGATTGTGGAGGTCGAAGCCGAAGAAGAAGGCAGTAATCGGAGTTGCACCCTTTCCATGCATTGTTCCGCGAAAGGATGACGGTTTATAAAGGCCGCCGGAGTTCCACTCGTAGAATGATGTGATCATTCCGTCAATAACGGGATGGATGAAGGCGATCGGGGATTTGATGAACTTGGCTGTCTTGTCCTTGCGGAATATGTTGCCAGAAAGCTCCTTGGGAGGTTTGCCGCCGGATTTCTCAATGGCGGCCCTAAGATGCATTCGGAAGAGTCTGTCGAATTCTTCCATGTATGGGGTATAGTTCCCCTCGCCATACCACCAGAACCAGTCTGACCCTTCGGCTATCATCATGTGCTTGAAGGCCTGATCGTAGTCCCGTCTGTCGATATTGATCTGTCTCTGAGCAAGTATCGCCCTGCCCTGTGCCAGAAGATCCCAGCCCTTATTTTTTTCGGGGTCTCCACTCCATGTACGGAAATTGCCGGATATCCAGCTGCCGGGTTTCAGATTTCGAAGGGTGGGGATCTCCTTCCGCAGATCCAGAAATTCCGAGAAAGTAACAGGCTCAATGTCCTCTGCCTGCACCAGGGCCTTATAGAGGCCAGTGAGGAATTCCCTGCCATTGTTCGGATAGTATTCCCAGGCATTTTCGCCATCAAGGATGATCGGGACGACATACTCATGCCCGGAGTCGGGCATATTCTCTGCAATGAGCCTGATATTGTGGAGGAAATCTGCTATTGCATCCTTGGGTTTCCAGGTAGAATATGTGAAGCCTATTCTGTCAGAAAGTCCGTGATCCCTGAAATAGATTGCGATTTCTCCATCGCCGACCTTAACCTGCCAGGGCTGAAAGAGATCATCGGCTTTTCTTTCCCTTCCGAGGGATTTCCAGAGTATTTCCTCGTCAGTTGCTATCCAGTCGATCTTATTCTCTACAAAGTAGCCAAGTATATCGCTGGAAACACTGCCCTCCGAGGGCCACATACCCCTTGGTTTTGTGCCCATGAGCCTTTCAATGTACTCAAGACCAAGGGCAATGTGTCTCTCTGCGTCGAGGGGATATTCGAAATGCTCCTCTGGAATGGGGCTGTCGGGATCCGCCCTTTTGATATTATCGGATGTTGCCAGAAGGGGGAGTATAGGGTGATAGAATGGCGTAGTGGTTATCTCTATCTGTCCCTTTTTGTGCAATGATTTGTATATGTCTATGATCTCAAGGAGCCTCTTCTTCTCCTTCTCGAGTATGATCTCCTTGTCCTGTTCATTGAACCCTTGATCCTTGGCAATGAGGTCTTTTATTTCCTTTTTATCTTTAAGAGATTCACCGAACCATGCCAGCTCGAAATGAACCTGAAGATCCCTCAAGTCCCGCTGGGTGAATGTGGAGACAGATTCGCCCCTGTTCTTCCTCTCAAAAAGCTCAGAGTATCGAGGGCTTGTATTGATCAGATTTCGGGCATTGGCTGCAAAAAAATTGTTGAGTATGAATTCCTTGTCCTGAAGTGACATATCCCTTGGGTTCTGGCTGAAGGCTCTGAGATACTGATCGGTTATCTCGCCTCTTGCATATTTCTCGATCTGGAGCATCAGAGAGGGGACAAGGTTAAATGTTGCCTTCATACCCTTGGCTTTTTTGACCCAGAGTGGCATGTCGTAATAGTCTTTAAGTGCGTGAAGTCTCACCCATGGCATTATCGATTCAGCTGAATCCGGCTCTACATACCAGGGTTGATGCATGTGCCAAAGTATTGCTATGTATATCTTTTTCTTCATTTTATCAGGGTAACCTTTCCGGATGAGCGAAGATTGTCAGCAGTGACCTTATAAAGATATATCCCCGAAGGCAGTCCGCTTGCATCGATATCGACATGATCCAAACTGCTTTCGATCTCCATGACCCTTCTGCCGTCCTTGGTGAAGATTTCGACCAATCCACCTGCTGCATTTCCAAGTTCGATTCTGCATCTTGAGTTAAAGGGATTTGGGAAGGCCGATATGGACTTTTCATCTGGTAGTGGAGTATCCTTGATGCCGCTTTCATCGGTGTATTCGATATCAATGGAATAGTTATATGTGACCCAGTCCTGATTGATTCCACCACGGGCTGTGCCGGGTATGAAGATAACCTTCTCTACAGACTCTGCGTCATTTATGTATGTCACAAGATCGCCGCCAATATCCATGCCATTGCCAGCAATCTCATAGTCACCACCATCTCTGTAGACAATAGCCCTTGAAACCCAGTCAGTTGCGCTTGAGCCATCGAGTGTGATCTTGATATTCTCGGCTGTTGGATTTATATTGGCAAGCTCTATATAGTTGCTTGCGAGATAATTGGGCTTATTTGATACTGTTCCTGTAAATGGATAACTTGTCACACGTCTTTCGACATAAACCTCAGGCCAGAGCCCCCCTTCAGTGCCATAGAATTCAGATTCGGTTCTGTCGCCCGTAAACCAGTTCCATGCCAGAAAATCGCCGAAGGATTCTGCGACATCCGTCCCTCTCTCGTCGAACATCTGATTGAGGCTATAGATATAGTTGTCTGTGAACCGGGCATATTCAAAGACCTCTTTTATTGCACCGAATCCATATCTGTTTGCAATGAAATGGAAATAGGGTGCTGAGGAATAGCAGTGCATTGTCTCTATTGTCAGCCCGATGTGGGGATATCCGTAAAAATCATCGATATATGAGAGATAGTCATCCGGCTCGGAATAGACCTGCTCCTCCATCCAGACAGCTCCGATTTCAAGTATCCAGATATCCGGGGCTGTGCCATTATATGCCATCTGAATGGCGTGGAAAAACTCATGGGCCATTGTAACCTTGAGCTGTCCCCACGGTGAACCCTCAGGGTCGTATGTAGGTGGGAAGCCGTCAAAGTCGTTCTCAATTTCTATATAGGAAGAGAAATCATCCCAGCTCTCAGGGCCATCCCTTTCGGGCATTGTCGAGCCATAATAGTAGTGAAGGTTGCGGATGTAGATATCGTATTTGTTGTTGCCACCTTCGCCGAAGTCTGGAGGAGGCGCATAAAATCCCATAGTCTCCACCTCAACAGTCCAGCAGAATTCAGCTACTTCTCCGACCCTTTCTGCGAACTCCTCTGTGCATCTGTCTGTGCCTGAAAGGGAATAGTGAATCCTGAAATGTTCTGTGTCATAGTAGTTGGGAAGGCTTGGTCTCGAAAGTGCTTCGGAGATATCCTTGCCTTCATTTCTGGCTGTCTGAAATTCTTTGAGAACTTCTGGAAAAATAGACTTAATCTTGTCGCCATCCCTTTCGGAAAATCTGAGATCCCTTATTTTTTCAGCGGGACCTGCGGTCATAAGTCCAGCTATTACAAGGAAAAATAGTATTCTTTTCATCATTACCTCTTTGTGTATAATGTAGCAAAAACTTTTTCTCGACTTTAATATTGGAAATCTCCAGAGAAAAGGCAAGGGAAACAATCCTTTGCCGAAAAGACGTCCGCCATTATCTTTTGCAAATGTCGAACAGAAAGAGCATAGCAATACACAGCATTCTATACGGCGCTGGCAGGATTCTCTCCAGGGCTCTGGCATTTATGCTGTTGCCGATGTTGACAAGGCACATTGTACCGGCAGAATTCGGCACATGGCAACTGATTGTTCTTTTGTCATCTGTTCTTCTTCCTGTCTCTCAGCTCGGACTTAACAATGCCCTCTTCAGATTTTATATCTTTGCAGACACAAAGGCAAAGGGCAGGGTTCTCTTCAATGCTATATCGGCAAGTACACTCTGGAGTTTTGCACTCTTTGGTGTTATCTACACCTTGGCAAGACCCTTGTCATCCTTCCTGCTGGATACTGCATCCAAGCCGGGTTTGATACTACTGGGCGGCATTGTGGGCATCCTCGATGGCTGGTTCATACTGTTTACGCTTATTTACAGGATTGAGGAAAGGCCTGTGCTTTTCACGCTCTATACACTTATTCAGACAGGTGTTACACTGATTGCCGCCTATATTCTTGTCGTAAGATTGAACATGGGTGTTGAGGGAATTCTGTTGGCTTTTATTCTCGGTAATCTTTGCGGAATTGTACCTGTTTTGCCCGGTCTGATAAAGAGAATGGATGTCCACTTCGATATGCGAATTCTAGGCGAAATGCTCCATTTTGGGCTGCCTTTTGTGCCTGTGATGCTTACAACTATCGTCTTTACAATGGCCGATAGATGGCTTATCAAGGAGATGGCCGGCTTTGATGATGCTGGAATATATTCCGCAGGATACAGAATCGGTTCACTTGTTTTACTTGTTCTGACCGCTTTCAGATTTGCCTGGAGTCCCAGGATGTATGTCCTCTTTAAAAAGGGGCTTCTCAAGGCCGCCCTTCCCGATGTATTCAGGCATCTTGGCGCAGTCCTTGCCCTGGCCACAGCAGGCCTGGCACTTTTCTCCCGTGAGATAACGGGGCTTTTCGTTGATGAAGCATACAGCGGAGCACTATGGATAGGTCCTATTGTCGGATCTGCCTATTTCTTTGATGGGCTATGTCTTCTCCTGGAGAGTGGAATATATGTTGAAGGCAGGACAAAGGTATTGCCGATTATTACCTTTTTCGGAGCTGCAATGAATATTGCCCTGAATGTATATCTCATTCCCAAATATGGCATTCTCGGTGCTGCAATGGCAACTGTATTGGCATATATTTTTCTTGCTGCCATGTATTTTCGTGTGGGGCAATCCCTTCTCCCTGTCAGGATACCCTGGCTGACACTTCTGCTGTTTGTGCTTGTGATGGCATCGGCTTTTTTGTATTCATGGTTCTTCGAGGGTTTCTGGCCGAGAATAGGAGCATTTTTAGCACTTGCCGGAATGATATTGCTACAGGTGGGTGACGATATCAAGGCTGTTCTGGGGAGGCAGAAATGAAAGCATACCATATTGCCTTTGAGCGCGATCCAAAGATATATTTCGACGAGGCAATATTTACAGATCAGCTTTGGGGCAATGATCTTCGCGGAATACCCCTTCTTCTCTGGCATAACAGACTTCATCCCTTTCCAGTGCAGATAGCCCAATGGGGTCTGTATAAGTACAATCTGGGACTGAAAGATGACAAGCAGATGGAACAGGCTCTCCTTGTGGCCGAATATCTTGCTCAAAATCTAAAAAATGGTTTCTGGGACATGGGCATAGGAAGACCGAGGTATTCTCTGAAGCCCCCCTGGCCCTCTGCAATGGCTCAGGGTGAGGGTATTTCCCTCCTTGCTAGGGCATATAAAAGAACGCAAAAAGAATTCTATGCAGAAAAGGCCATTGAAGCATTCAAAATTATGGAAATGTACTCAATTGATGGGGGAGTACTGAGCAGTTTTCCAGATGGCAGTCCCGCACTTGAAGAATATCCATCTCGGCCACAAAGTCTGGTTCTCAACGGTATGCTCTTCGCAATCTTCGGTGTCTATGATTTTGTTGAAATGATCGATTGCAGCAGAAGACCATTCCTGGCTGATCTTCTAAAAGGGCTTTCCGAGAATATTCATCGATACGATATGGGCTTCTGGTCGAAATATGATCTTTATCAGGGGGGAATGATATCCTCAAAGATATATCACAATCTTCACATAGAGCAGCTTGATGCCCTCATGAGGATAGACAAAAGGGATATCTGGCAATCATACAAAGACAGGTGGCACAAATACAGCAGCCGTCCTCTTTACAGGCTTTTCAGGGATGCAAGAAGGACATGGGAGAAGCTCACTCGTACTTACTGAGCTCTTTTTTGATTATCTCAAGGGTTTCATCTGCTGCGTTTTTCCAGTTGAATCTTGCAGCCCATTTCAGGCCATTCTCCACAAACAGCTCCCTTTTCTCGTTGTCCAGAAGCAGCTTTACAGTCTTGTCTGTGAGATCCCTGATATTTCCGTATTCATATAGAAAACCGGTCTCGCCGTCTCTTACTGCATCGCGGAGACCTGGAGAATCAGCTGCGACAACCGGTGTTCCACAGGCATTGGACTCGATAACAGTAAGTCCCCAGCCCTCCTTGGATGAGGTATTTACAACAACCCAGCATTCCTGCAGGAGTCTGACCTTCTCATCTTCTGAGACAAAGCCATAGAATTTAATGTCCTCTGTAAGACCGAGTTCTTCGACCTTACTTCGTAGCTCCGGCATATAGTCGCCGTCTCCCACAATTATCAGTTCTGCATCGGGTACGGATTCTCGAATCAGCGGATATGCCTCAATAAGATGCTCTACGCTTTTATATCTCTTCAGTCTGCCAAGGTAGCCGATCTTTGGCCTCTGGGATTTTGCTATGCCGGTTCTGCGATAGATGCTGTGGTCGACACAATAGTTGACAATATTAATATTTTCATCAGGTATACCAGCCTCACCGAGCTCTTTGGCCGTTGAGGGGCTGCCTATGATGAAGGTATAACCGCGATAGAGCTTAAGAAATAGCTTTTCTGTGAGGTATACGTATAGTGCAACAGGAAAGGAAGCCTCGATAAAAATCGCCTTGCCGAAGAAATGATGTGCGACAACAACAGCCGGTTTCTTGACCAGCAGTGGCGAGAAGAAGGGTATTTTGTTAACGTCAATCGCTACAATGTCGTATTTTTCCCTGTAGAATCTGTGTATCCAGTAAAAGGGCAGTACGAAATTGAAAAAAGAACGATTTCCCCTTCTTACAACCTTAATACCGTCTATAATCTCCTCATTTGGTTCACCGGGAATCTTACAGGAGAGCAGCGTAACCTCGTGCCCCATGTCGACGAGTCTGCCGAAAACCTCGTGAAGATGAACCTCTGCACCACCTGCCATAGGGTGTTTCCTGTCCTCCCAGTTGAGGACGAGTATCTTAAGTTTCTTCAAAACTCGCTCCTGTCGATCTTATTGGTCCAGTAAGAGAGCATATCGGAGAGGCTTTTCTCCAGTGAAATCTCGGGTGAGAAATTGAAATCCTTTACAATCCGCGATGGATTTCCCCACATAGCGGGCCTATCGGTATTTCTAATCCTTGCAGGATCTATCTCAATCTCAATATCCATGCCAGAAAGAGCAACCAGTTTATCCAGAATATCACGTAGCACGATGGGCTTGCCGGAGCAGACTGTGTATAAATCGTGTCCGTTTTTCTTTTTTGCCATATCCCAGTAGACCTTGACTGCATCCCTTACATCAAGGAAGTCCCTCTCTGCCGTCAGCTTGCCTACGGTGATTACAGGGTCTGCATAACCGAGCATAGCCCTTGCGATCTTGTGTGCATATTCCGATACAACAAACTGAGGGTTCTGTCTGGGGCCCATCAGGTATAGTGTACGGGCAATAATGACATTGATTCCATATGTCTGTCCATATTGTCGAGCGATTATGTCCATTGCAGCATGGCTGGCACCAAGGGGAGTGTCCGGTCCTATTGGGGTTTGCTCGTCTATTGGCAGCATGTCAGGTGTAATGCTGCTGTATATGTCCGAGTTGACAACCTGTAAGAACCTGGCCTTTGAGGAGGTCTGTCTGATTGACTCAAGAAGATTGACAGTTCCCATGACATTGATCTTGAATGTATCGTGTGGTCTGTCGATGGCCAGCTTGTCTATAGTCTGTCCTGCAAGGTGGAAGATGACCTCAGGTTGAATAGAGCCGATCAAATCCAGGAGATTATCAAGCTCATTGAGATCGCCCTCTACGAGATTGAGTCTTTTCTCTATATCCTCGAGATTCTGGGATGTGGCCCCTCTTTCGAGGAGCCCCCAGATCGTTACATCTTCCCTGATAAGATGTCGGGAGAGGTGACTCCCTATAAAACCGTCTATGCCTGTTATGAATACATTCAAAATATCAGAACCCCAGAAGGCCCTTAACTCCCTCTTTTATACCCTCTTTTGCTGCCTCTTTTGCAGTTTCCTTTGCCGCCTCTTTCGCGCCTTCCTTGGCACCTTCCTTGGCACTTTCCCCCATCATTTTGAAGATATCGCCGGTATTCCTTGGCATCTCGATTACCTCAGGCTCGCCAGTGATCTCGCTCTTCGCCCCTTCATTTCCGTATGCAAGGAGTTCCATCTGACCGTCATCGGTGATCATTTTTACAAGACCCATGAACTTGACCTGATCAGATACCCAGAAATCGCCAGTCTTCTCGCCGTTTTCGTCCTTTGTGATAAGGTGTATGGCGTCGAATGTGCCTGCCAGAACTGTAATCTTCTCTGTGCCGATATTCTCGAAACCTTCGTCATATGAGACTTCTTCGTCCTGTTCTTTTGCAATTTCCTCGGCCTGGGCTTCCATCTCTTCAAGTTCTTCCTCGTCGAGCTGGAAGACCATCTCCACAGGCTGTTCATCGTTCTGCTGGGTAACAAAGCGCAGGGTCTGATTCTTCTGTGTCGGGTCGCCTGAGGAGAGTATCTTGATCTTAGAAACATCACCGGATTCATCATCGGTTGTGATGAACTCGTACCAGAAAAGATTCTCCTGCATATCTACTACGCTGAATTTCATCTTGCCGTCGTTCTCACCGGTCATCTGATACTCAGCCCAGGCTCCTACAGTGGGATCCCAGTCTGCAGGGCCATAGTTGTACATGGGAAACTGTGCGAAGGCCACGAAGGCCAGAATAACCAAAATTGCTGCTCTTTTCATTCTTACTCCTTTTGAAGGTTTCTAAGTTCTATCTGTTCTTCTTTATAGTTCAGTGTAATCAGATAATCCTCGAAAAAGTTCAGACCAATGAGACCGTCAATCAACTTTTCCTCGCCAATGGCAAGCACCGAGAGGTCGGAGCTTATGACCGGATAGTCATCCCTTGTCACCCCACCTACTGTCAGTGGTTTGAGAAACTTTGTCTGGGTCACACTTATCTGTTTTCCTGCGCCCATAAGGGTGTCTGCATCCCCTTCCTCAATATATTCCGCTGGTATCTTAGAGAAAATTTCATCGGAAATCAATCCGGCACCCGCTCCGGAATCGAGGGTGAACTTTATTGTGGCATCTATCCCCGGCAGCTTGCCCTCGACCATGACCAGATGCAGTGTTCTTTCAAATGGAAGAACCATAGCGGGAACTTCTGAGAGATGACTACCGGGTTTAGCTTCATATGTATCCAGGTATAGAAGACCTCCGTTGTAGTCAACGGTGACGAGAACCCGGCCTATGATGTCCGCACCGATGAGCCCTGTGAAGGGTCTTTCCAGTGCCTTTTCAAGATGCTCAAGGTCCATAGTCATTGCCTTTATTCCTTCAAAGACCATTCCGCCCATATCCATTGCATCAATGACAACCAAATTGCCCATGGCTGAGCCTATGTCTCCGCCTATGCCCTTTGCCTCTGAGACAAGTGCTTGACCCCCGAAAGTCTCGAAAAGCCCTGCGTACTGGCTGCTGATAATTGTCATGGGTGCACCGCTGTCGAGTATGAATGTGTGTGTGGTGTCGCCTATCTGAACAGGTATCAGTATATGTGTGGGATTTTCGTACATCTCGATAAAAGTATGCTCTCTGCCAGTGACAGTAATATCGATATCCGAGACCGGATCCTGTATAACCATTGGCTGCATCATGCCCTGACCCATCTCAGAGATAAGGTATCTTCCGTCACTTTCGACGAGCTTAACCATATCGTTCGATTCGATTCCACCCTGTATCTTCACCTTCATGTTGAGAATCAACTCGCCTTCTTTCTCTTCTGCACCTACTTCAATGATATCGTCTATATGAAGAGCCTTTGCTCCCAGAACGCTCTCAAGAACAATCCTGGAAATGTCCGATGGTTGTCCCATAAATGTAAAATCCTCTGAAAGATAGGGTGAGAGAACATCGGAATTTCCTGTATTGAATGCCTCCTGATAGGCAGATGCGATCTCGTTCAGTTCCTTCTGCGAGGGGATTGCAAGTGTTATACTTACAAGCACAAGGGCTAATGCAATTCTTTTCATTCTTTCCTTCCATTTCTCCTATTAACAACTGATAAAATTAACCAAAAAGACCATGTTATACAATAAATTTGTTTGGTGCTTTGCCGTTGGGAGAAAATCCTTGTTAGTTCGCATTGCCTGTCTATCTTGTAGTTGTTGTGAATGACGAGTCTTAAGACATAGAGAAGGTATGATGCTTAAAGACAGATGGTTATATTTATTGCTTGTTGTGATTATGAACCTTGTGGCCGAACCTCCCCCCGGAGGTATGGAGGCATTTTCCAATGCTGTGATTGCCGAAGAGGTTGGGGACTTTGAGGAGGCAATAAAGTGGTACAGAAAGGCGGGTCGAATAGACACGACCTCCACATTGCCATGGGAGAAGGTGGCAGAGCTCAGCGGCCTGTCCGGCAACTATCTTGATGCAATGGAGGCTTTCGAAAAGCTGCTTGATGTCAACCCCCTTGACTGGGAAATACGGAGCAAGCTGGCACGAATATATCTTTCCGCGGGTATGTATCAAGAGGCGCGAATCCATCTGGAGGAGCTTGTCATGCAGAGATCGGAGGATGGCGACAATTACCTCAATCTCGCCAATGTATACCTCGCTCTTAAGATGGAGGACGACGCAAGGATGCTCCTCGACCAGGCAAAGAAGAGATTTTCGGATAATATCCCTATGCTCAAAAAAGTTGGCGATACCTATATGCAGGGTTATATGTTCGAGCCTGCTCTGGATGTCTTCAACAGAGTGCTCAGGGAAGAGCCCGACTATATTCCGGCGCATCTTGGGCGTGCAATAATACTTGAGCAGACAGGAAGAGCAGATGAAGCAGAGGATGCATATGAAGATTATTTTGACAGGGAAGAATACCCGAAGATAGAGGTTATACTCTCCTATTTGGCTTTGATTGCAAGGCAGAACCAGATAGACAGAGCAATATCGCTGGCAGGTGATTTTCTCGAGCTATATCCTGAAAGTCCCCAGCTGCATAAGAGAATGGGCTTTCTCTTTCTGATGGAGGACAAAAAGGACGAGAGCCTCTATCATCTCCAGAGGGCTGCCGAATATCAGGGACAGAACGCAGAATCTGAGCTGTATCTGTATATCGCCGACATCTATGGAGAACAGGGCAATATAGAGGCGGGCATTGGAGCCTGGCAGGAATATCTCGAAAAGAGACCGGGGATAGACGAGAGAATACCTTTCTGGGAGTACATGCTTCACCACGGCGACACCAGTTTTGTTATGCATGAGATCGATTCGATGAAAGCAATGTATCCAGACAGTGCAGTTTTTGATTTCTTCCTCGGGACCTTGCTCTATGACAAGGGCATTCTCGATTCTGCTCGCAGCCACTATGAGATAGCCATAAGGCTTGCTCCCGAGAACACATCACTGAGATTTGCCCTTGGCGATACATATGAAAGGCTGGGTCTCCGCAGAAAGGCCATTCAGACATTCAAGACTCTGGTCAGCATAGACAGCGAGACACCAATGATCCTCAACTATCTCGGCTATATTCTCGCAGATTCAGACACATTGCTGGATCAGTCCCGCTCCCTATTGGAAAAGGCATTGAGAAAGGAACCTCAAAACGGGGCTTTTCTCGACTCCTATGGCTGGCTTCTGTTCAGGGAAGGAAAGCCCAAAGAAGCCCTGGATTATTTGAAGAAGGCCGAAGAAAGGGTAGGGGACGACCCCGTAATTTACGAACATCTTGGTGATGTATATCTTGAGCTTGGTCGCACAAAAAAGGCAGTTTCCAGTTATCAGCAGGCACTGGATTTTGCCGATGGATTGCAGTATGATATAATTCTCGAAAAAATAGAAAATGTGAGGTAGATATGTACGGTAAGAAGATAATGGAGCATTTCGTAAATCCCCGCAATATGGGAGAGCTTGAGAATCCCACAACAACAGGTGAGGCAGGAAACCCTACCTGCGGCGACATGATGAAGCTATATCTTGTAATCAATGATGGTGTTATCGAGGATGTCAGTTTCAAGACATTTGGATGCGGTGCAGCCATTGCCTCATCAAGCGCGCTGACCGAGATAGTCAAGGGCATGAAACTTGAGGATGCAAAGAGATTGACCAAGAAAGACGTCATGGAGGCCCTTGGCAATGAGCTGCCACCACAAAAAGTTCACTGCTCTTTGCTTGCCATAGATGCGCTGACAGATGCCATATCCAAGTTGGATGAGGATTAAGTCCTTGTAATAAAATATTTTACATTCGTTATCTAACCGAAGCTATCCATATTTTCACAAAACCCTCTCGCAAAAAAAGGGGATACATCCCTTTTTATATCCCTTGCACACCCTCCATTCATATATATATTCTTTACTGAGCCATGTCTTTTGGGGGCTGGTCTTTTTTGGCTGTTTCAAAAGACATCGCCAGATAGTAAAAAATCGGGGGGCATAGTCTTTGGCGTATCCAACGCCGTCAAAGTCCCTCAGTTATTTTATATGGAAAGGGAGTAATATGGATGTCTCCATGTTGAAGAATCTATGGCTGATGATAGTCGATTCCGATCTGTTCACTAAGTTCATCATACTGCTGATCATCGTTATTTCAGGATACAGCTGGGCGATCATTGTACGAAAATGGAAACGGTTCCGGCTTATCCGAAAGCAGAGCGAGAAGATTCTTGCCTTTGCCCGTGGCAAGCCTGCCATGCAGGTACTCAAGGTCAAGATTACATCCCAGGACCATCCTATCGCCCGAATACTCAATGTCATGAAGGTCAGTGTCTTTGGTTCGGGCGGCTCTCCCGATTCTCTTATCTTTCAGGAGGAGATCAATGCCTCAATTACGCAGATTCTTGAATACGAGGAGAGGCATATTGACTTTTTGGCCACAACCTCTTCTGTAACCCCATTCCTCGGTCTTTTGGGGACGGTCTGGGGTATAACGGACAGCTTCTGGCAGATAGGACAGCAATCCTCTGCTAATATCGCTGTTGTTGCTCCGGGTCTTTCCAGTGCGCTTATCACTACAATACTCGGTATTGTAGCGGCTATTCCTGCCTTTTTCGGATTCAACTACTTCCGTGGCGAGCTCAGGCATCTTGAGGGCGAGCTGGAGGCCTTTGCCAAGACATTGATGTCCAAAGCACTGAGGGAGTCGACATGAGACAGGGGAGATATGAGCCACGCTCTACGATGAACATAACATCCCTTCTGGATGTCACCTTCATGCTCCTCATAATGTTCATGATAGCAACTCCTGTGATGAACGCGCAGATCGACCTCTCTCTGCCAGAATCACAGACAGCCGAATATACTGACGAAGAGTCTATAGAGATATCAGTAGACAATAAAGGGGATGTATTCATTGGAAGCACGCAGGTCAGCTGGGAAGAACTGACCCCCAAACTTAGGGCACTCAAGCAACAGAAAAACATCACCTCGGTTGCACTCAGGGGTGCTGCAAAGGTGGAATATGAAAAGATACTCGATGCTGTTGATGCAATCAGGCAGGCGGAGATAACCAACCTTGGTCTTGTCGCATTACCCGAAAAGAAATAGTTCACTATGATTGAGATGGACAGCGCAAAACTGGATAAACTTCTCAAGGAGGAGGACGAGAAGGCTCTGCGGCGGACCTTCTATATATCCCTTGTTGTTCATCTGACTTTGCTGTTTTCCATCGGACTATATGCGACTATACGAAAACCCATGAAACCACCACAAAAGGTCTATTCTGTCAAGATACTGCCTGCACCGAAGCCTGTTATTGAGACAGTTAAGGAACCTGAGCCCGAGCCTGAACCAGAGCCCAAGCCAGAACCAAAGCCTGAAAAACCCAAGGTAATCCCTGAGAAAAAGCCAGAGCCAAAACCCGAACCCGAGCCCGAGCCAGAGCCAGAGCCAGAGCCTGAACCGGAGCCGGAGATATCCAAGTCCATGAAAAATGGGGAGGCAAGCATACGCATCGATGGAGAGCCACTTGAGGAGGATTACTATCTGACGATGATACTCACAAAGGTCTCAAGGCATTGGCGCAATCCACTGATGCGGAGCAGGGCAAAGGTCTCGACTGTGATTTATTTCAGGATAAATCAGGATGGCAGCATATCAGGCGAAGCTATTGAGAAGAGATCGGGCAACTCACTTTTTGACAGCTCAGCACTAAGGGCCATCAGAGATGCTGCCCCATATGGGGAGATTCCTGAGTCATATACAGGGGATTTCCTCGGTGTACACTTTGAATTCGAACATAAACCATAAAAGGATAGATATGAAGTTCAAAATCTTCTTGATAGTTATAACTATTTCCCTTATCGCTCAGGATGTCAATCTTAGAATATCCGACAGCGGATCGGATCAGCTTCGAATTGCTGTTGTTGCTATTGAATCGGAGGTTAAGTCACCCGACAATGCCCGTATGGAGTATATGCTCTCCAATGTTCTTCGCTATGACCTTGATTTCTCCCCATTTTTTGAAGGCATCGATACGCTGCTTTTCCCTGCAAAGACTATTGGCAAGGAATCTGATATTGACTTCTTCAAATGGGCGGAGGCCGGGGCGCAGTTTCTCGTATACGGTACTTTTAAGGAGAAAAAGGGTAATATTGAGCTTGAGATATCAGTCTTTTCCATACTTGATTCAAAGAGGATATATGAAAACGAATACAGCGGAGATTCACGGCAATCCAGGCGTATCATTCACCATATCGCCGATGACATTGTAAAGCTGCTGACAGGCGAGGAGGGCATTGCTCAGACGCAGATTGTCTTTGTTTCCAATCGCAGCGGCAACAAGGAAATCTTCGTTGCAGACTATGATGGCTTCGGTACAAGACAGATCACAGCACATAAGAGCCTTTGCCTTGCCCCGGACTTTTCACCCAATGGGGATAAGATACTCTTCACCTCCTATGCAGCTGGAAATCCGGATATGTATATCTACGATGTATATGATATGAAGGCCGACAGGCTCTCCACTTATCCGGGACTGAATATCCAGGGATCCTTCTCGCCGGACGGCAGAAAAATTGCCCTCGAGCTGACAAAGGACGGCAATTCCGAGATCTATGTCATGGATGCAAGGACAGGATATCTTGAGAGATTGACCCATAACTGGTCAATCGACACAAGCCCCACATTCTCTCCCACAGGGGACGAGATCGCCTTCACCTCAGATAGAAGCGGAACCCAGCAGATCTATATTATGGACGCAACAGGAGCAAATGTCCGTAGGTTGACATATAATGGTAAATACAATGATCTTGCCGACTGGAGTCCCAGAGGGGACAAGATAGTCTTCTCCCACCAGATTGGTGCGGATTTTCAGATCGCCATTATTGATGTGACTGGAGATAATATGTATATACTTACTTCACGGGGCTCGAATGAATCACCTTCATGGTCACCGGACGGGTATCATATTCTGTTCTCCTCCAACAGGCTTGGGACAAGCCAGCTCTATGTCATGAACTGGGACGGCACCGATGTCCGCAGGCTGACCAATACACGTTCTGACAACAAGACGCCGGTTTGGTCGCCCCGTTACCGCTGGAACTTCAAATAGATTGACTTTTTCGGATATCAATATAAATTTTCCCCCATGAGATTCAGCAACTTAATAATCCTGATTCTTGCAATGAATGTGATCATTTCAGCGGAGGAATATGTTCCCCTGCCGGCATGGAAACTGGATACTTCCGATTCTCGGTTACATTCGCTGAAAAGACCGATGACTCCGCCAGCAGGAATTGTTCGCTCCCCTGCAGAATTCGAGGATATGAAGGGCTTTCTCGTATCATGGAATACTCTGGACAGTCACATGGAGGATATTTACCTGACCTTTGTAGAGCAGATCGCAGATCCGAATACCCTCTTTGTTGCTGTCAACAGTGCCAGTCAGCAGAGTCAGATAACCAACATTATTCTTTATGCCGGATCCGATCTTTCAAATGTTACCTTTTTGCTTATCGAATCCGAGAGTTGCTGGATGAGAGACTATGGCCCTTATTTTATCTATGAGGACGGAGAGCCGGCAATTGTCGATCTGGATTACTATCCCGAAAGACCGCTGGGCGATGCATTTCCAGCCAATCTTGCCTCCCTTTGCAGGATGGATTCCTATGAAATGTCCCTCAGTTGGGAGGGCGGAAATTTCATGAGTGATGGCATGGGGCTTTGCTTCTCATCCACACGCATTCTCACAGACAACAGCTACTATTCAGAGTCGGAGATCGCAGCAATGATGGAGGACTATTTCGGATGTGAGAGATTTCATTTCATGGAGGAGATGACATATGACGGCACCGGCCATATAGATATGTATTCCAAGCTCATCGATCCATATCGAGTGATTGTCTCGGAGACCGATGCTTCCGGGGATGCAACAATACTAGATCGAGTAGCCTCTGCCTTTGACACAATAACAACCTCAGATGGTACGACAACCCTTGAGGTCTTCCGTATTCCACTGAAGAGGGAATTCGACTGGTGGACTTTCTCATATGTCTACTTTACATATACCAATTCATTGATTGTCGACAACCAGGTCTTCGTTCCCACATATGGAATACCACAGGACACAGAGGCCCTTGGAGTCTACGAAACCCTGCTGCCGGGATATGATATTGTGCCGGTTGACTGCAGTCCTATAATCGATCTTGGTGGTGCTGTGCACTGCATAACCCACGAATGGCCCGCAACATATCCGCTGAATATCAGTGAGATACCCATTCCCGAGCTTTCAATCTCGGCGTATCCCAATCCTTTCAACTCAAGCACACTTGTGGATGTCAGAACCGATGCCGACAATGCCCGTCTTAGGATAATCGATCTTAATGGCAGAGAGGTATTCTCACAGCTGCTCGATCGTGGAGAGTGCATCCTATCCTTTTCGGACGACATTCCCGCTGGGACTTATTATGCTCAGGTCAGCGCAGGTATATCGACAAAGAGTGTCAAGCTGATATATGTGAAATAGGAAAACCGAGACAAATTTAGGATCTCCTTTTATCTCCATTTGAATGATATTCCTGAAAGAACTACACCAGCCTACCTAAAACATGATTCATCTCATAGCAGAATAGCGACGCTCTTATCCAAAACCATCAAGCCTTGGAAAAAAATCAGACCATTTTTGCCTATTTTCCAGTGTTACGCCACTGGTCTGAACGAGCTGTGAACCTTATCGCCAGCCTTCCTTGAGGAATTTCTGTATCTCAGGGATGCCTCCCTGGTAGATGAGATAGCCGTTGTATGGTTCGCGTTCTGTCATGTCATTGGCAATCGGTTGGAGCATGAGCTTTTTTACCTCTTCGAGGTCGTCTGTATGTCCGAGAGCCCAACCGAGCTTGATGAAAGCGACCTCAGGGAGCATATTTCCGAGGGGTACTATTCCTTTGGCCATCAGATCTCTGCCTGTGTCGTAGACGTACATCTGTGCATAGCCCCAGAGGGTCTGAACTGTCATATAGACTGCAACACCGGCGTCTTTTGCCCTTTCGATTGCAGGATAGACCGGTTTATTGATGTGACCCAAACCGGTTCCGGCAATCACTATGCCCTTGTAACCGTTGTCTATGAGGGAGTCTATGATATCGGGCTTCATCGATGGATAGTAGTATACAAGTGAAACACGGTCGTCAAAGACATTGTCGAGCTTGACCTTTCGAGACATGTCCCTCTTGTTGTAGTCGGTCTTGATGGGGGTGATGCCAGGCTGATTGGCCGGTTCTTTGTCCCAGTCGATTCCTTTTTTGTAGTCTACCATTGCTATTGGGACATCGTCTATTGTTCGGAATGTTGAACGATAGGAGGAATGCATCTTTCTGACCCTTGTGCCCTGGTGGAGCAATCCATACTGGTCAGAGGTAGGTCCGAACATACACACCATTACCTCTGCAATATCTGAGTGAGCAGCGGTGTATGTAGCGTTCAGTAAATTGATAGCCGCATCTGAGGATGGCCTGTCTGATGATCTCTGTGATCCGACCATGACTATGGGGACTGGTAGATCCTGAAGCATGAAAGAGAGTGCCGCTGCTGTGTGGTGCATGGTGTCTGTGCCGTGACCGATAACAATTCCCCTGGCCCCTGCTTCGATCTTATCCCTGCAGGCCTCAGCGAGCTTTGTATATTGCTCAGGTCCCATATTTTCTGAAAATACCCCGAAGAGCTTCTCTGTTTGGAGATTTGCAATATCGGCAAGCTCTGGGACAGAGCCGTAGAGTTCACCCGGTGAAAAGGCAGGTATAACAGCACCTGTTCTGTAGTCGAGACGGGATGCTATTGTTCCGCCTGTGCCGAGGAGCTGCACCATCTTTTTTTTAGGGTCATATGGAAATTCCTTCTCAGGGATCTTGTAGTTGGCCTTTTTGTAGCCGAGTTCTTCCATATTGGTGATCGTGTCTATGTCCACTCCAATATTGTAGCCTGTGTCGAGCTTTATGACGATGTGAAGATCGTCGGTATTTTCAGCTCTGGGCAGAATTATACCGCGGAATGGTCCCCTGGTTGTCTCGATCTTTGTATCAGACCACACCCTGATCTGAAAACGATTCATTATCTCTAAGGCAGCTCCCTGATAACCGCTTCTTTCGTCCTGTTCGATCCTGTCCTTTGCGATGCTTTCTGGCATGCTATCTCCTTTTTTTCTATCAAAGGTTGAAAGATAGTTTGCTGTGGGTTATGGTGCAAGGGTATTTGTGGGAAACCGAGCTAATTTGGTCAATGAAAGTCGGGGTTGAAGGTTGGGGCAGTAGATGCTAATAAAAGTCTCATTGGATTGTGCTTGGATTATGACCCGGCAAATCGGACTATGAAGAATGAATTATTGTATTGGACAGGTCGGCAGTGCCCAGGGGGGCTGTAAAGGGGTGGGGTAACAAAGTTCAGTTCTGGTAAAAAAGCATATCTATGGCAGGTCTATCTAAAAAAATCTGTCGGTGCTTCATTTTCTAAGCCAAACATCAGCCTACATATTATCTTCAATTATTTCTTCCCACATGCTTCACAAAGCGTCTATCCGCAAAAAGGCCCCCCTCTCTCGGTGGCGAAAATCCGGACTCATACAGGCTTTATGGAGATTGTTATAAAAAAAGGCCACCCCCCTGGGGTGGCTGAAAATTGGGCAGAAGGGGCGCGAAACCTCCCACAAGGGAAGGTTTGAAGGAATTAGCGTCGCTTTCGGTTTCTTGCCTTTGCTACCCGGAAAAGACCGGGGTCACGGCAGTGGCTCAACCGTAAGGGACAACCTTCTTTAGTCAATTGTTAGAGGTTTTCATATCCCCTTCTGCATTGGTTAAAATAGGCAAAAAAGAGTCGAAAATCAAGGTATTTGTTAACTCAAGGTTAACCTCTCTGTGACTTTTGACTGTAGTCTCACTTATTCAGAACCGATGGAAAGTTATGGGTTGTGGCAGCGGTATAGAGTTAATATCTTAGAGGTGAAAATTTGAAAAGGGGCGAAATGAAAAGAATTATATTGATCATGGGCACACTTATACTTTTGACCGGTTGTTCAAAGGTAGTATATAGCGGCAAATACATTACTGTTGAGACCAGAGAGCTTCCCATGGATGAATGGAAGCTGGGTGACTATGTTGTTCTATCTTGGGAGAACCAGAACAAGAGACAAGAAGATAAGTGGGTTTACCGTTTTGAGGTATACAGACGGGAGACACTTGTCGGAGAATATCTTCTGCGTTCGGAGAAGGTAGATGCCAAGAGATACTATCTGAAGGTAGAGGAGGAAGATCGCCTCAAGACCATCGCTTCCTTTGATGCAAAACCCCAGTATCGTGCTGTCAGGGATAGAATGATAGCTGCCCTGAAAGCTGATTAGGCATCAACTGCCTCAAAAAATCTGGAATAATATATACTCAATCCTCGCTATTCAGGGAGCTTAACAGAAACCTGTCAGACTCTACTTAATGGTAATGGGAAGATTCTGTTGTTCACTGTCAATGGCCGGACACAGGAGTTATTTGCCCCCAATCCACCAGCGGAAATAGTAGACAATAAGAATGACGCACAGAAGGCTGAATATTGTGAAGTCGACAGTGAAGCCTATTGTGAAGGTAATTGCGCCGAGATCTACAGTTACAGGTGGTCTGATGCCCCATTCAACGCCCTTTGTCAGGAATTCTTTGACCATCGATGTCGGAGCAATCAGCTCAAAAAGTTCGGAGAGCAGTCCCCCTGCAAGAATGCCGACAAGTAAACCGAGTATAAGCAGCCAGTGTTTCTTCATCCGTCGATCCAATTCTCTATTGATTTGAAAATGACAAGCCCGTCTTCAGAGCCGAGGATTTTCTCGCATGCCCTCTCGGGATGAGGCATCATGCCAAGTACATTACCTTTTTTATTGAGCAATCCGGCGATATTGTTGAGGCTGCCGTTGGGATTGGAGTCGTCTGATATCCTTCCATTCTCATCGCAATAGCGGAAAAGAACCTGACCATTATCCTCAATCTCAGAGAGTGTATCGGAGTCAGCAAAGAAGTTGCCCTCGAAATGAGCAATGGGTATTTCCAGAGGGTTCAGCTCACCACTGTAGAATGGGGTGTTATCCCTCTGGGGAAAAATGTGAACATTGTCGCAAATGAAGGAGAGATTTCTATTTGGTATCATAGCCCCGGGAAGGAGACCTGCCTCCAGCAATATCTGAAAACCATTGCAGACACCAACAACCAGTCCGCCTTTATCGGCGTGAACTTTTACTGCCTGCATAACAGGAGAGAATTTTGCAATGGCACCTGTTCTGAGGTAGTCGCCGTAGGAGAATCCTCCCGGGAGGAAGACAAGGTCTACATCGGGTAGCCTGGTCTCTTTGTGCCATGTGTATGAAGTGGATATACCCATTATTTCCGAAAGGGCGCGATATCCATCTCTATCACAGTTGGATCCGGGGAAGACTATGACAGTTGCCTTCATATCTTCTCTAACTCCACAACAACAGCTTCCTCGATAACCGGATTGGACAATACCTTTTGGCCTATCTCTTTGAGCCTTTCTCTGGCACTATCCGTATCCACTGCTTCGAGCTCTATATCAAAGATCTTACCTGTTGAAAGGTTCTTTACATATCCGTATCCGAGTTTACCCATAGCCTCGAAAATTGTTGTTCCCTCAGGATCGAGGACACCCTTTTTTCTTTTTATAACAAATCTTGCTCTGTATCCTGGCATTGTTGATTTCTCCGGTGGTTGAAGTCCAAGCTGTTGACCAGCAGTATAATTTCTCTGACAAAACAAAAGAGTATATATGACAAAAGTACAGGAAACAAGAATAATTGCAGCTTAAACAGGATGAGTATGGCAACGATGGCTGCGAGAAAGGCCTTAACCCTTCTGAACTTACGCCCCATACCGATCTTGGCGAAAAACTTGACATTCGATACCATAAGCCAGCTTGTCAGCACCAATAGAGGTGTGTAGTATTCAAAGAGAACATTCTCAAAGCCCACTTCCTTGTAGAAAAGGAAAAAGCTGACAACAGTAAGGGCGGCCAACGGGCTTGGCATACCCTGAAAGTCATGTTTTGTGTCTACCTCTGCATTTACATTATATCTTGCAAGTCTAAAGGCAGCAGCAAGTATGAACAGTATCGGAAGTACTATCTTCCATTGTGTGATATCGTAGACACCAACGGATAGCAGAAAAATGGAAGGGGCAACACCGAAGGTGAGGAAGTCTGCGAGGGAGTCAAGCTGTACACCCATCTCTGAGCAGGATCTTGTGAATCTGGCTATTCTTCCATCCATGAAATCGAAGAAGGCTCCGATTATGATCAGCCAGGCCGCCGCCCTGAGATGACCTTCAAAGGCATTGACTATTGAGAAAAATCCTGCCAGTATGTTTCCTGCTGTGAACATATTCGGAATCTGGGCAACGAGCTGTTTTGGCTGTCTTCTCATTTTATCCAGTCTGCGATTATGGTTTCTCCTGCATAGACCCTTTGATCCTCCGTTACAGTTGAAGGATAGTCAGAAGGAAGGTAAATGTCAACACGTGAGCCGAACTTGATCATGCCAAATACGTCTGCTCTTTTTATTGTGTCGCCTTTATGGACAGGGCAGACTATTCTTCTTGCCACTGCTCCTGCTGTCTGAACGATCTTTATCCTACCGTACTCGCTTTCGAGAAGGAGGTGATTCTGTTCGTTCTCAATGGGGGCATTTTCGGAGTCAGCGCGGAGAAATTTCCCGGGTTTGTGGATGGAGTCAAAGACATGACAGTCGACGGGAACACGGTTGACATGGACATTCAGCGGGGACATGAATATCCCAATTCTGAGTGCATCGCCGACGAAATCATCCTCAGTCTTCTCAACGAGAACAACAACACCGTCAGCAGGGCATACGAAGCCATCACCTTCTGGTGATCTTTCAGGATGTCTGAAGAAATAGAGGGTAAAAAGGGCGAAGAAAAGAAAGACAGCAGCAATGACATATGTTGCGAAATGCCTTGGAAAAAGAGCAAGTACACCGAGAATCAGAAAGATGAACCCCCTTATGAGGCCTTCCCTGACAAATGTCATGCCGAGTATTGTGATGAAGCTCATGCTCTGCCCTCCGGTTAATCATACAAAGATATGTGTTGAAGTCGCGAAACCCAAACCTTCTCTTGAATCAACTGCATATTATTCCAGCTCTTGCATCCAGCCCTCTTCCAGTCCCAGGGCTTCCATTGCGTTCTTTGCAATCTCATACTCCTCGTTGGAAATTCTTCTATCAAGAGGTGGCAGTTCTTTGGCTTTCCACGCAGGGAAATACTGGCTCATCAGGCTGATCGGAATATCTTTTGAAAGCTCATCTCTGATGAATCGGAGTGCTTTCTCTGTTTCTGCGAGCCCTTCTGGAAGAACAAGATGTCTTATGATCATTCCCCTTTTACCGATGCCGTTTTCATCTACCTGGAGAACCCCGACCTGATCGAACATTTTCTTCAGAGCAGCTTTATTGATCCTGGGGTAGTTGGACACACCTGAATACTTCTTCCCGGCTTCAGCGGTCTGATAACGAATATCTGCAAGATAGATATCGACAATCCCCTCGAGATAATCCAAAGCCCACAGCGAGTCATATCCTGATGTATTATATACTATGGGTATGGAAAGCCCCATATCCCTTGCAAACATTACAGCTCTCTTAATCTGCACGGTATAGTGTGAAGGTGTCACAAAGTTGATATTGTGAGCACCTCTTTTCTGGAGCTTCAGCATACCAGCGGCAAGTTCACTGACAGTTATGTATCTCCCCTTGCCCAGCTGACTAAGCGGAAAGTTCTGGCAGAAGATGCATGACATATTGCATCCTGTGAAGAAAACAGTACCGCTGCCCTTTGTGCCCGAAATTGGGGGTTCTTCGCCGTGGTGAAGGTTTATCGAGGCAACCTTGATCCTTGCGTCTTCTCGACAGAGACCAGGGCCTTTAAATCTATTGATACCACATTCCCTCGGGCATATACGGCATTCCTCCAGAAGGGCGATATCGTTCTCTTGAAGTCCCTCATCCGGTACACCTAAAGCTAACCCCTCTCCTTGGGAGAGGGGTTTGGAAAGCATGGAATCTCTGTTTTCTTTATCTGGCATTGATCTCTGAGAGGTCGACATCCTTTGCTGCTACAGGGATATCCTGTGCACCGACATATAGAGAGATATGTGCGGCGGAGATGTCGTCTGTGTCGTTGAGTGTTGGATCCATAGGACCCCAGCCAATTCCCTGACTCAGAAATACCTCAACCCAGAAGTGATCCACTACTGTACCGTCTGTATAGAGAAGTCCACCGACCAGTCTTGCCGGAATACCGACACTTCTGAGAAGGGCTATTGTAAGAAGGGCCTTTGAGCGAGAGTCACCCTTCTGATTGACGAAGGTCTCCTTTGCACCCCATGAATCCTGGGTGTAGTCGATGTTCAGATATACCCAGCGGTTTATTGCACGGGCCGCATCCCAGAGATTTCGTGTTGGGAAAATTGTTTTTTCAGCCCTCTCCTTGATATCTGCATCGTCAGAGTCTATCCCCTTCTCGGGCAGGAAATACATTTCTTCTGTCCTCAATGGGTATTGAAGTGGCCAGTCTGGTGCACCTGTGACGCGGTGATGCTTCTTCTCTACCTCAATTGAGCCTGTCACAACAGCAGATTCATCCATAAGACCGGTGAATTCCTGCGCTCTGCGATTGATGTAGATTCTATCTACAAAGGTGCTTGCATTCAGGCCTATTGAAGCTGTCAGTTCCTCAATATTTCTCAGCTTATCGATCATTTCCTTATCCTGAGCAAGGGCTTTGGAAAGTGGGCTGTATTTTCCATTGGAGGATGAGGCTGGTATGGACTTTTCTTCATTCTTTTCTGCCCATGCAGGCTTTTCGAGGAGTCTGGCTTCAATGTTATCCTTTGTCCACTCAATTCTTATGGGTACACTGTCCTCTTTACGTATGCTCAGGGTTATCGGAGTATCTCCGTGTTTTCCTTCCAGCTTGAAATAGCGTTGACCGTCAATCTTCTCCTCGCCCTTTTTGGAGAGCTCGAGTTCCTCTTTGGTTTGGTTGTGAAGGTTAAGGACGTCTACCCTTGCTATGCCGAGGAAGTTGAAGTCATAGTTCTGAAGAATAATCCAAAGATTAGATGGCAAAAACTCGGAAAGGACAAATCCGTCTTGAGCCCATTCAATGCTCTTTTCGAGGTCTTTGACGCCTGCATTACCTCGAATTTCAACCTTATCACTGGAGAATTCGGACGAGATGGTCAGTACACTTGATGGTTCTTTGACAGTCAGCTTATAGCTCTGAGGATGCATCTGCTCATCGAGAAGGCCCTCCTCAATATATTCGACTGTCTTGCCCTTCATCTCGAGGTTTGTGTTGCCCTGAAGCTGCAGATGATTACCAACCTTGAGAATCTCAAACTCAGCTGTACCGATCTTTCTGCCTGACTGGTAGATCTCATATTCTGCCATACTCTGCGACATCATGATAGTCGCAAGTATCAGAATAACTGAAACCATGACAGTTCTACCCATTTTTCCTCCTCTTATCTATTTTTTTTCTTGAGTTCAGCAGGTCACCTTCGTATGAAGTGACAACTCCTGTCTATACACAGCAAGTACTGTCAGAAGCTTGCGCTGTATAATACCGGCACGCTCAGAGGCTGTGTAATGTTTGGGATAATATAAAGGCAGGGTTGGGAATATGCAAATGTAAATTAGTCCGTATTTTTCCAGAATTTTTCAGATATTCTCTGCAGGAGATCGATCTCTTGATGAGACAGTGTTACATTTCTCCGCGTTGTCACCTTCAAAGCGGTTTCCCTTGCTTTTTCCCAGGAGTAAAGGGTATTATTGTCTATCCCCCAGCTGAATGGTTTTATGTATTTTGGGGTCATGCCCCCACCGAAAACATTTGCCATGGGACCGATATTGCTCCCCGAGTTCAGGAGTGTTCCGATCCCTGTCTTGGCGTGGTCCCCAATGAATGTACCAACCTTTATTCTGCCTGTGTCCAGCATTTGAGATTCCGTAATCGGATATCTGACATTGCTGTAGTTGTTCTTGAGGTCGGAATTTGAAGTCATTGCTCCGAGATTGACCCATTCTCCCAAGTAGGCATGGCCGAGGAAGCCGTCGTGGTATTTATTTGTATAACCCTGGATAACACTTGCCTCTATCTCCCCCCCGATTCTCGACACAGGGCCCAGTGTAGTTCCCCCTGTTATGCGTGCAGTGTAGATTTCAGATCCTCTATCCGCAAAGAATGGGCCTCTGATTATACTTCCTGATTTTACACTTACTTTTTCTCCGAGTATCACCGGTCCGTCTGAAGCGTCGAGATATACAAAGGGTTCTATCTCTGTTTCTTTTGATATAAAGATATCGCCTGGATTGGACAACTCTATTCTGGATGTTCTTGATCCTGAGCCTATGAGTGGAAAGATGGAGAAATCATTGAGCTGCCTGATACTATGAAAATCCTCTATAATCTGATCGGCATTCATCAGTGGGATGTCCCAGATTCCTTCGGGTATCTTTGCATTTACCTCGATACGGGGTAAGTTGAGCTTCTCAATGCTTTCAATCGAAATACGATCGTGCAGGACCGTAGCAATGCTTCTGCCGCCTGAGGTAAAGGTAGCCCCATCCTTAGTCGCGATTATTGTTTCTAGGAGATTTTCTGTGAATACAACATCACCCCAAAGAACGATGTCACCGGCCTCCAGAAAATCTGGATTGACGGTTCGCGCAGAGAATCTGTATGCAATAGCATCCTTTAGAAATTCCGGAACAACAAGAAAGTTGGAATCCCTTTCCCCAAGTAGATTCTCTATCCTTTCCATAAAGGTAAAAAGACCGCATTTGATCTCGAAGACGGCCCGTGTAAGATTTATCGGCTCCCATTCCCTTTGGTGTGGGGCATATACTGCTATCTTTTTCATTTATCTCCGGGATTAACTGGTTTGTTCCCTTTTATTGGCATACATTGCTGCATCAGCCATTGCTATGAACTGATCAAGGGGAATTTTCTCAGACCCCAGGAGCGCAAATCCATGGGAGATTGATATTGAATAGGGCTTGTCGTGCTGTGAATTCTTCTCTGTGATCGCCCTTTCCACTCTCTCCCAGACCTTTTCTGCGCCCTTAAGATCGCATTCGGGTAGAATTAAAAGGAATTCGTCCCCTCCAAGGCGGAGTATCTGATCCTCTTCACGGACGCATTTTTTCAGAATCTCACCTATGGTCTTAAGCAGGTAATCACCCTCGAAATGTCCGTGTGTGTCGTTTGTATTCTTAAGTTTATTTACATCAATATAACATATGGACAGAGGTGAGTCTGAACTTTTTGATTCGAGCATCTTCTCTTCAAGTTCTTTTAGACCGAAGTGCCTGTTCAGTACGCCTGTGAGGGCATCAGTTGTAGCAAGAATCTGGAGCTCTTCTTCGGCCTTTTTTCTCTGGGTAATGTCGCGCATTGTTGTGATAATTCTGGATATCTCGCCATTTTCCGAAACAGGTATTTTTCTGGTTTCCGTAAATATCTTCTCGCCCTTTATGATTGTGACTTCCTCTGTGATAAAGGGTTTTCCACTGATGAACACCTGTTCATATTCCTTGACGATAGATTTGGACAGAAAGGTAAAGACATCAAGAATTTCTCTGCCAAGAATATCAGTGTCAAGACCATACTTCTGACACCAGAGCCTCATGCTTCTGTTATAGAGGATGATCCTCAGATCGCGGTCTACAAGATGGATAGCATCGTCAATATTATCAATTGTTGTTCTATATTGTCCTTCCGATGCCCTCAGGGCCTCCCGAGCCCTCTTTACATCGGTTATATCCTTCATAATTCCGTCAATATGCAGGGGATTTCCGTCATCGTCATGAATTGCCTTCGCGCTTATGGAGACCCAGAAGCTGGAGCCGTCTCTTCTTAGGAGTATGGTCTCGAAGTCAACGATCGATTTTTTCTCGAGAAGTTCATCAATAAATGTCTTTCTATCCTTCGGATCAAAGTATGTCTCAGAAACAGGTATGGAAAGGAGCTCTTCAAGTGAATCGTAGCCAAAAATCTTGACAAGTGCAGGATTTGCAGTGACAATTCTGCCTTCAGGGGTGCTCCTGAAAACACCTATTGGAACATTGTTCTGAAGTGTTCGATATCTTTCCTCGGAGTAGGCGAGTGCCCGTTCGGTTCTCTTTCTCTCGGTTATATCTTCAACCATGAAAAGTGCGCCGGTACTCTCGGGTGAGTTAAGAGGAACAATTCGTATGTGGTAGAAGAAGAGCTGACTGTTCTTCTGATATCTTGTCTCCTGCTCAACCAGCCTGTTCTGGTCGAGGCAGTCCCAGAAAGCATCTTCCATGCCGGTCTGATACATAAATGGTGAGTTCAGTATGCTTGTGTCGACACTCTCAACCTCCTCACGATTCATGTTGAGTATGCCAAGCATATGCTCGTTGATATCGGTCAGATTACCGTCCATATCGAAGGCCATGATACCAAGGGGTGAACTCTGGAAGAGGTTTTTGTAGTACTCCCTCGACTTGGCAAGTTCCTTTTCGGCCTTCTTTCTTATTGTGATATCTCTTCCGAAGTTGACTGTGCCGACGACATTCCCATTCTCAAATAGAGGACGTGAATCAACATGAAGTACATGAACCTTCCCTGTTTTGTCGATAATTCTCGTCTCGAAGGTGTTCTGGTGACCGCTCAAAGTATCAATGAATACCTTGGTTGCCTGTGGTAGATCTATCGGATGGACAATCGGGGTAAAGTCCTTTCCGAGCCAGTCTTTTGAGCTGTAATCTGTCAGCTCCTCACCCCTTCTGTTTACGAATGTGAACTTGCCCTCACGGTCGAGGGTCCAGATAACATCATGGGCGGCGTTGATGATGAGCCTGTATCGTTCTTCGCTTGCGCTGAGTGCTTCATATGTCCAGTTTCTCTCAAGGGCATTTACGAAGAGTTCGCTTATTATACGCAGAAGATCAATCTCCTCGGAATTCCAGTTCATATATCTTTTGATGGACTCAAAGCCAATGTAGCCTATGAGTTTTTCCTGATATATCATGGGCACGAGGACAATCGAATGAATGTTATATGTCTGCAATGTTGATTTGAGGTCAACGAAATCCTGTGGTATCTCGTTGGCATCTGTGATGTAGATGACATTAGCCTTCTTGAGCTTCTCTATGAGTATCTGATGTGAGCTTGTGATGCTTTTCTGCATATCCCCGCTTCTCTCATCGATACCGACATTGACCCATTCATGTGTCATGCTCATATGTTCGAGGGTTTTGTCGAAAAGCACAACATAGGTTCTGTCTACATCTGCATAACGACCGATCTCTGAAAGGGCCTCATTCAGGGCATGGTCGATCTCATCGGGTTGCTGGTGAATAAATTTTGTGGACAGGCTTGAGAGCATCTTCTCGAAATTGTATCTCTTTTTAATGTCCGCTTCCCAGCGTTTGAGATCAGATATATCCTTGACGAAAACAAGGTTTGCTATTCTCTCATCCAAGGCCATGGTCCCTGTGTTCATCTCGACTTCTATGGTCCAGCCCTTTTTGTGTTTGAGAGCTGTTTCCATAATTCCGGGTATCCTTGCTACAGAGTGATCGTTTCCACTGTAGAAATTCCTGAAATTATCTATATGATTCTCCGAAATGAATTCCTCAAGCTCTCTGCCCGTCACAATTTCGTTTTCAATGCCCAATAGCTCAGTGAATCGCGAATTGTGGTATTTGATTATCCCGTCCTGTACTATAAGGATGCCATCATTTGCCCTTTCAACGACCTGACGATACTTCATCTCGCTTTCTTTAAGCTGATTCTCAGTCAGTTTTGTCTCTGTAATATCCTGTCCGTTCACAACGATATTGTTCTCATCCATACGGGAGAAATGCAGCTTGCACCATTTGACAGAGCCGTCCTTGTGTCCGATGAAATAGGTCCTTTCATTGATGGAATGAAAACTATCGTTCTCTTTGAGAGATGTGTGAAGGGCTTCTCTGTCTCTTTCTGATGGGAAGCAAGTCTCTATCCATCTTTCAACTGTGGGTATCTCCTCGTGTTCGAAACCAAAGATTCGCCTCATTCCGGGGGATAGAAGCACGATATAGCCCGATGAGTTAAAGACTGCAATTCCATCGTATGAATTATGAAGGATGGCAGAGATAAACTCCTTTTCCCTTTCAAGGGCCTTTTCATTTGCCAGTCTTATTGAAATATTTCGGATGTGTAGGATGGATGATTCATTGCCACCGAAGTCAATCTTGTTCGAGGTAATCTCAACGGGGATATTGTTTCCGTTGGAATCTTCAAAAAAGCTCTCGAGATATTTGATTGTACCCTTTTCAAGCATTCTGAGATTTGACTTGCCTGTTATCTTGTAGCTTTCTGGGAAGAACTCAGCGATATTTTTCCCGGTCACCATACCTGCATCCATCGAAAACAGAGAAACAGCAGCCGGATTGACATCAAGAATATCGTGCTCAGAGTCCAGTACAACAATGGCATCAGGTGAGGCTTCGAACAGATCCCTGAATCTTTTTTCGCTCTCTCTCAGGGCATTTTCTGCGGCTATTCTCTCTGTAATGTCCCGCAGAAGCAGGACAGCCCCCTCTCTTTTGGATAGATTGCCTGTGATGATTTCAAGGGGAAAGACACCGCCATCCTTTCTGATGCCCTTTGCCTGTCCGATATGAAAACCTTTCTTCTCGAGGATTTCATAAATCTCTCCTTCTCTGTCGATGTCGGTGCGCCTGTCAAAGTAGAGCTGATCTGTCTTCTTACCTATGATTTCGTCCTGACCAATACCGAAGACCCTCTCAACCTGACCGTTGCACAGAAGTATATTCCTCCTTGAATCCACAACAAGTAGTACATCTGGGCTGATGGATTGAATAATGTTATCCAGCTCATTCGCTCTATCCCTTATTTTCTTCCACCTTCGATAGAGGACAAGGAGCATACCGGCAATTGTTAAAAAGGCAGCATTGAGGACGAATTCAATAATTGGCAGTTCTGTATAGGGGGCTAAAAGGGCGTGCATCCTGTCCGTCAGCTGTATTGAAAGGGAAAACAGCGACAGAATAATGGCAACAATTATTACAAGCCAGAGATCAAAATATTCGCGACTTTTTTCTGTATGAACAACCAGCAAGATAGCTCCTTTCAGAAGTGCAATTGGGCTGTTCTATTTCCTTAATATAATAGAAAAAGGGAGATTGTCGATAAAATAAAAAAAAGACCCACCCGGAGGTGGGTCTTAAAAGGTTGCGAATTACTACTTCTTCATCTCTCTGTAGAGATAGGTTGGCATAGTAAAGAGCGTTGTGGAGTCAGAGGCTGCAGCAAAGCTGGCAATGCCGTCATCGACATTAATGCCTGCCACTATCCACATCTCATCGTCTATGAGTGTTCTCGGGCCGTAGGTCCGGGTTGTCTCCTCGTTGAGGGTCAACTCAACCCTTGATGGTGCATTTCCGCCGCCGTGATCGCTGTAGTAGTGTACAACGACATTGTAAAGACCGTCATGGGCGACTGGAAGAACAATGGTCTCAGGACCAAATCCAGAAGTATTGTCAAAGTCGAGCATTGGATCGTCGTTGCCATCGCCTTCGACACCCCAGTCGGGATTTGAATTGCCGTAGTAGCAGTCCATAAGCGACCAGACTGTACCTCCGGGACCCACGAGATGCAGATCGACATCAGAGTTATCGATTGACCATGAAAGGACGGCTCTGATTGTCAGCTCATCGGTCATGCAGTAGATGTTGATAGGCTCTGACGCTGCGAAGAGATTGAGTAGATCCTGCTCAGCCTCAGAATCGAAGTTACCGATTACCAATACACGAATTGTATTGTTGCCCCTTGTCAGACCGATGGTGTAGTCATAGTAAACACCGCTTCCTGCATCTGCAACTTCATAGAGCTCGCCATTGTGATATACAACGATAGAAGAGCCAATGTTTCCGCTGGTTCCAGGTGTATATGTGAGCGATGCATAGGTTCTTGTTCCTGTATATGTATCGACATGGAAGTTATAGTTGCCTGGATCCAGAAGAAGGCTTCCGTCCTCCTGATCGACATCCATACCAATACCCTGAGCCATCTGTCTTGACCAGACAGCATTTCCGGCTGCATCCTCAATGGTTACAGTGTAGCCCCAGCTGCCAAGACAGGATACACCATATGTGTGATAGCTGACACTGACCCTCTGCTGGAAATCAATTGTGAATTCCTGGTCTGCATTCCATGGGCCTGAGTCCATGCAGGTTCCACCATCTGCGGTGAGGTTGATTGTCTGTGTTTCCTCAATGTCCTGTGCCCTCATAAGGCCAAGGTCAGGAAGGGATCCGGCAAGGTTGAGTATTCTTTCTGAGAGTGTATCACCATCGGAGAGTGTGGTGGAACCATTACTGAATGTTACACCTTCGATGTTAACATCTGCCACTGCAGAAGCGAGGAATGTATTATCCCTGTCTTCCTCGAAGAAAACCTCGGCAGGTTCATCGTTGTCATTATCGTCGTCATCATCGTCGCTGCAGCCGACAAAGCCGGTGAAGGCAATCAGACCGACGAACAACAGAAGAAAGATCTTTCTCCACATAGCAACTCCTTTCAATTGGTTTATTTGTCTTAAATATAATCATTATTGCCTTCGTCTTAAACAAAAAAATAGCGACCTTTACAAGGTCGCTATTACTATAAATCAACTTGGCTTTTTGCTATCAGGTCTTATTCTCGTCCTCTGCTTTTCTCTGCTTTTTTGCCAGCTTTATCCCGTAGTCAAGGGCCTCAAGATTGAGATTGAGGTGTCTTGTCCCTTCGAATCTTTTCTCAACTGCGCTCTTGATGCTCTTTTTGGTCACAACATTGGTATATTCTGCGATGAAACCCAGGGCGATAATATTGGCGACTATAACCGCACCGAGCTTATCACGTGCAGAAGCTATGAAAGGTGCTGATACTACAGGTTTGTCTCCGAAGGCCTCGATCTCGTCATCAATGACGATTGTCCCGTCGGATTTAACGCTGCCTGAATATCTCTCATATGCCATCTGTGTAAGACAGAGGAGTATGTCGTACTTGGTGCATTCGGGATAGTAGATCTCGCTGTCGGAGATGAGAACATCACAGCGGGTCGCACCGCCCCTTGCCTCCGGACCATAGCTCTGCGCCTGGACGACATTCTTACCGTCACCAATGCCTATTGCCTCGCCAAGGAGTACACCTGCAGAGATCAGACCCTGACCGCCTGAGCCGGATAGCCTGACCTCAAGATTTGATGTCGAGATATTACACATTGCCCTCGGCATATCATTCCTCCCCTTCTTCATCTTCCTGCTGCAGCAGGGCACTCATTGCATAGTATGATTCGCAGTATTCGCGACGCTTTTCGTCAACAAAGACGCCAACGGGGAAATCTTCGGAATCCCTCTCCTCAACTGGTGTTGCATCCCATTTCTTTATGGGGACTGCATGGGCCTTGAGATATTCCAGCTGCTCAACGGGCGATTTTTGCTTGTTCAGTCTGCCGAAAAGCTCCGGACAAGGGCTCATTGCCTCGACAACTGAGAAACCCTTATGCTCAAATGCCTGTTCTATGTATTTGGTCATCTGAACAACACTGTATACAGTAGATCTTGCCACAAAGGATGCCCCTGCTGCTGTAGCCAGCTTCACAGCATCAAACGGGGGATCTATGTTGCCATAGGGTGCAGTGTGTGCAAAGCGAGCCTCAGGTGTTGTTGGCGATACCTGTCCGCCTGTCATGCCGTATATCCAGTTATTCACAACAATGGTTGTGATGTCAATGTTTCTTCTGCAGGCGTGTATGAAGTGATTTCCGCCTATGGCAAGTCCATCTCCATCGCCTGTGATGACAATGACCTTCAAGCGTGGATTCGAAATCTTGACGCCGGTTGCAAAGGCCAATGCCCTGCCATGGGTTGTGTGAAGTGTATTGAAATCTACATATGTGGGCATTCTGCTCGAACAGCCTATACCGGAGACCATGACAATATCATTCTTTTCATAGCCCAGCTTCTGAACTGTCCGAAGTATGGAGTTCATGATGGTTCCTGCACCACATCCGGGACACCAGACCGCCGGGAATTTCTTGTTGTGACGCAGATATCCGTGCAGTGTGCTTAGCTCTTCCATGATCTGACCTCCAATACTTTGTCGAGAATCTCCTGGGGTGTGAGGAGCCTGCCGTCGTACCTTGTAAGGGAATGTATGTGGGCTCTGCTTCCGGCTGCACGTCTGACCTCCCTGACTACCTGTCCCATATTCAGCTCAGGTACAATTATTGCACGGACAACGTCTGCCATCTCCTTGATCTCCTTATCAGGGAAGGGCCAGACAGTCTTCATGTGGAAGAGTCCGACACGGACGCCATTATCTCTGAGCTCTTTGACAGCGGCCTTTGCAGCCCTTGCTGCAGTGCCATATGCTACAATCGCATATAGGGCATCGTCCATACAGATGAGATCATAGTCAATTATGTCCTTGCGATGCATCTCGATCTTCATTCTCAGCTTGTTGAGCTTCTGGACAATCTCCTCGCTCTTTGCTGTCGGGAAACCATCTCTGTCGTGGGTAAGACCGGTGATATGGTATCTGAAACCTGCGCCAAAAGGTGCAGGGTGGGTTACATAATTTGCTGTCATCTCATATGGATGATACCATTCCGGTGGAACATTGGGAAATATCCTGTTTGTCTCCACTACCTCTTCCTCATCGGGGAGGAAGAATTTCTCCCGCATATGGCCGAGTACTTCATCCATAAGTACAAAGACTGGTGTGGAGTACTTCTCTGCCAGCTTGAATGCGCGTTTTGTGAAAAGATATGCCTCTTCCACAGTTGAGGGTGTGAGTGTTATCGATGTGAAGTCGCCATGAGTACCCCAGCGTGCCTGCATGGTATCGGACTGAGAAACCATTGTTGGCAGACCTGTGGATGGGCCTCCGCGTTGGACATTAACAATAACCAGTGGTAATTCTGTCATGTATGCAAAGCCGATATTCTCCTGCATGAGCGAGAACCCCGGACCACTTGTCGCTGTCATTGCCTTCATTCCCGCTGCAGATGCCCCAATAACCGAGGCAATGGATGCGATCTCATCCTCCATCTGTATGAAGACACCGTTGAGAAGCGGCATTCTGCGGGACATCTCCTCGGCAATTTCTGTGGACGGTGTTATGGGATATCCGCCAAAGAAGCGACAACCTGCGGCAATTGCCCCTTCGGCTGCAGCCAGGTTACCGAGCATGAATACTTCTCTTCCCTTAGCCATTTTCACCGCCTTTGGCTTCTACCTTTTTTTTCTTTCCATTGGTATGATTTCCGTTCTCTGGCTTTCCCTTGACAATTGCAAGGTCGGGACATCTGTTCCAGCACATTCCACATAGCGTACATTTATCGGGATGGGCGAGATAGGGTAGTCCCTCTTCGGTTACTTCCAGAGCACCTGTGGGGCAGAAGTGTGAGCAGATACCACATCTTTTGCACCAGCTCTCGAAGATGATAACCTTTCCTCCAACAGGTGCGGAGCTTTCCGGAGGAACCGGATTCGCAATATGCCCGGAAAGTATCTTTCTTTCAATTCCAGGCATCTTTATTTTGGCCATGTCAAAACCTCCTGATCTGACCATATAGAAATAAACATATACCTTTTTTGTTTGGATAACTTTGGGTGAGGTGCGGGCTTCAGACCATTTTTTTCATTGTCATTGGTCTGAATACATTAGTTTTCATAGATAAACCTTTATATACCCTTCGGTTGCATGTTGGTTAAGTTTGAGTGTAAATCCTTGAGTCTACTGCAAAAAGGGATTATTTAAGCAGCTCTATTTTCCGAATACAATCAACGTTTCTGAAATGATCCGGTTCTTACTGCCACCTTTTGCACTTTATTTACTTTTGAAGGATTCATTCTTCAAACTCAAAGGGCTAAATAACTTGTGGCAAGTTAAAAATCAAGTGAATTTCTGTAAAAAAAGGGGGCAATATGGGATTTTTTTCTCAAAATCACACTTTTTTTCCATTTTCCCTTTTTTTTGTGTGAGAATAAGACCGCAAAATGGTATCTCGGATTTTCTCCGGGAACTTGTATCGCAAAATCCTATACCTGAGCGCAACTTTGCTGATTAAACACCGATAAAAAATTTGTTTTTGCTTTTTTCAACCATCCACCCTATTTTAGACCACTTGTTGACCACGACTGTGGTAAATGTTGCGATTGGTTTTTCGAGAGAGCCGATCAATTGTTTTGTATTTGAAGAGTCAAACAAAATGGAGACGGGCATAAAGCCCCTCAAGCAGAATAGAAAATATGGAGAGAGATGGGTAAGATCTGCTGGCGGATATTCGAACTTGCACTGATTATTGTCATAGCGCTTCTGACCCTGCCTTTCTTTCTCCTTGCAATTCTAATGATTCAAATCGATTCACCTGGTCCGGTCTTCCTCAAGCAGACACGAGTAGGCAAGGGGGGAAAGGCCTTCAAGCTCTACAAGCTCCGCACCATGAAAAAGGGTGCTGATGGCACCAATCCCATGCATACCCAGGTCAATGATCCAAGATTTACGAAACTCTGTCGTGTAATAAGGGCAACCACTCTCGACGAGATCCCCCAGTTCGTTAATGTTTTAATCGGCAATATGAGCATGATAGGTCCCCGTCCGGAAAGGCCTCGTGTTGTTGATACCTATACTGAAGAGCAGAGGGAAGTTCTGAACTATACTCCAGGTCTTTTTGGCATCTCTCAGATAGCCTTCAGAGAGGGGGTCATAGTAGAGAAGAAGATTGCCCTCGAAAGGGCATATTACAGACAGAGAACCTTTTTCAGTGACATGAAGATACTCTTTTACACACCTTTAGTTGTCCTTCGGGATGCCTTCAAGAAACTTGGGAACAACTCAGAAAGCGGGGGAGACAGGCTCGAGTGGATCGAAAAGGTTTTCATCAAGGACAGAGCCTGATTCCCAGAGAGATAAGATATGTACAGCCTTCTTTTTCAGGGTGAAAAGATATGGGCATTAGCCATAGTTTTAGCCCTCATATTTACATACTTGGCATACAGACGGACAAATCCGCCACTACCCGTAACAAGACGGATTGTGATGGCTTTTTTAAGGATGATGGCCTTTGTTCTGCTCTTTTTTATTCTTCTGGAGCCTTTGCTCATGCAAAAGGGCGTGATAGAGCAGAAACCAAAGGTTGCGGTGCTTCTGGATAACAGTCTTTCCGTTTCATTGTCAGATACTGAAAGGGCAGAGCAGCTTTATAATACCGCCATCTCTGCTGCAGGTGGAAAGTATGAGACAGCTCAATATATCTTTTCAGATTCCCTGTATGGGGATTCTCAAACTTCTTTTGATGGTCAGGTTACAGCCATTGGTGACGTGCTGATGTATTTGAGAAACAGCTATCGGGAGGACAATCTCGGTGCGGCTGTCCTCATATCAGACGGACAGAACAATATCGGTCAGGACCCCCTGAATGTTTCAGCACATCTGCCCTTCCCCGTTCTCACAGTCGGTATCGGAGAGAAGGAAGCACCCAGAAATATCGCTGTACGCCGTATTGTATCAAATGAGGTCGGCTATGTCGATGTTCCTACCAGGGCATTGGCATATATAGAAGGATGGGGCATAGAGGAAAAGGTAACCGTAAAGTTGATGCACAATGGCGAGCTGATTGCAGAAGAACTCATCGAACCCGGGATGCGCGGACAACAGATAGAGGTAGCTTTTGAGTTCACACCCGAAGAAGCAGGACAGACCTTCTACACAATCTCGGTGAACAATGTCGAAGGGGAGAATATTTCCGAGGACAATATCCGTTCCTTTGCCATGCGTGTGCTGCCGTCCCGAAAGAAGCTGCTCATAGCATGGGATGATCTTGGCTGGGATGTCACCTTTATGAAACGCGCGCTGAGTGCAAATGAACATTATGAGATTGCATCGATAGACTTTTCCGGCAGGATTAAAGGCGAACTATCGGTTCCAAGAGGCATTGATGACCTCAGGGAATACGATGGCATCTTCCTCGTTGATTTCCCGATTTCGAGGGACTGGGCCGAACATTTCAATGCATACCTCGAGCAGGGAGGTTCGATATATCACGTGCTGGGCTCATCAAGCAGCTTTGATACAGGTTTTGATTCACCATTTTCACAGAATCCCCCCAGGTGGGCAACAGATGAGTTTCAGCCACGGGAGACTGTCCGGGGCAAGGGTCATCCAGTTATGGATATGGGTGAGGAAATTGCAGATGGCTGGACACAGGATCTGCCGCCTCTCACTGGTTTTCTCATAGGAGATAAGCTCAAAAAAGGCGTTGAGATACTTCTCGAACATCCAAAACTTCCTGGTATGCCGATACTTGCCCTTTATCAGTCAGGCAAGAGCAGGCAGGTCATACTCAATGGTGGCGATTTCTGGAGATGGGGTTTCACCCCCTTTGGCTTCGGGGCTGACGATCAAATATGGAAGGCACTTGTATTGAATTCGACAGACTGGGTTCTCTCAAGGGAAGAGGTTCGTCCATTCATCCTCAAGACCGACAAGCAGATATACAAATCAGGTGAATCTGTATATTTTTCCGCCAGTCTCAGGAATGAATCCGATGAACCTGTTGATGGGCGCGTTATCAATCTTTCGATAAAAGGACCGGATGGCGAGTTCTCGAGAATAATGCAGGAATCCGGAGGTGGCTTCTATACCCTTGACGTTGGCTCCATGGATGTCGGGGAATATTCCGTTACTGCAGAGGTAGAGGACAAAGCAGGTCTCCCTGAGACAGTGAGGAATACATCATTTGCAGTCGAGGCATACTCTGCAGAATACGCAGATATTCGCGAGAATGTCGGGATGATGCAGGGTATTGCTGCAATGTCGGGCGGTGAATACCTCTCAGATGATCAGCTTGCAGAGACCCTTGCAAATCTGGAGCTTAGCATACTTGAGAAAAGGGTAAGAAATGAATGGGATCTTCGCCACAGATGGTGGCTGCTTGTAGCCATTCTCTTTTTCCTTGCCGTTGAATGGATAATTCGCAAAAGATCAAATTTACCATAGGATAGAATATGATAGGCTTTCTGAACAATATACTTCTCCCGTTTTTTGCCGCTGTTGCCCTGCCTATTCTTATTCACCTTCTCACAAGGCACAGACGGGACAGGATTAAATTCTCTTCCCTTCAATTCCTTAAAAAGGTACAGGAAAAGAGGATCAAGAAGATCAGGTTGAAGCAGATTTTACTGCTGATTATAAGAACACTTGCAGTTTTTGCCATTGTTGCTGCCTTTACAAGGCCTACGATAAAGGGCTACAGAGAACTCACATCCACAGGGCATGACCCTACCAGCATTGTGGTTCTGATGGATAGATCATGGTCCACAAGCTCCAACAGCGATGGTGTTTCGATGTTGACAAGGATGCGTGATGCAGCCCGTGAGATATCGGCGATGCTGGAGACAGGCGATGATTTCAATGTTATCCCCTTTGACGATGATGCGCAGCCTGTGCTCAGCAGTCAATCCCGACTTATATCCGAAATGTCATCAATAGTTGATACTGTCGGCTTTTCTTACGGTGGTACAGACCTGATTTCTGCACTGGAGAAGGCAAGCGAGGAGATAGAAAAGGCAAAGACACCCAACAGAGAGATATATGTTCTTTTCGACAAAGACGGGGGCGGAGTTTCCGGTGCTTCGGATATTGAGATGCCGGAAAACACAAATCTTTTCTTCTTCCCCTTCGAGAGGTCGACAGATCCCAATGCCGGAATATCTGAGATCGAATTCCCCGGTCAGCTGATAGAGGTAGGCAGACCTGTGGAGCTCAAAGCTCAGGTAGAAAATTTCTCAGATATACCTTATGGACAGCTGGCTGTGAGCCTTTTTATTGATGGCGACAGGGTTGCCCAGACAGGTGTTGAGCTTGATGCAGGGTCTGCAGGTACAGTATCCATGTCTGCAAATATCAGGCGTGGGGGCTTCCATACCGGATATATCGAGTTACCCGGGGATCTGATCTCCCTCGACAACAGAAGATATTTCACCCTCCGTATACCCCAGCAGTTAAATGTCCTGATCGTTGGCGACAGGGCAACCACATCTTTTGTTGGCCTTGCACTTTCTTCGGGTGCAGAGACCTATTTTGATATTGAGAACAAGAGGAAGGATCAGCTTGCCACTGAATACCTGAAGGAGAGGGATGTTGTCATTATCGACGGAATAGGAGGCATTCCAAGGGCATTTGAGGGCAGGCTTGAGAGCTTTGTACAATCAGGTGGAGGGCTTCTTGTGCTTGGAAAAGGTGACTATGAACCGGGATTTCTCAGGGAGATAACAGGCGTAGATTTTGAGGGCGAGTTCACGGCAGATAAAGCTTTTCTAACCTTTGGAGAGGCCAATTTCTCCCATCCTGTGCTTGCAGTTTTCGATGGAGGAAGTCTGCCTGAGGTCGAGTTCACACAGGTCGGTCAACTTTTCAGGGGACAGGGGGCATTCCTTAATTTTTCGAACGGTGCACCGGCTGTTTACGACAGAAAAATGGGCGAGGGGCGCATAATACTCAGCGCATTTTCAACGGATCACAGGGCATCAGCCCTTGTAACAAGCGGCTTCTTCCTGCCATTTTTGCACAGAAGCGTTCAGTATCTTGCAGGTGATGAGGCGCGCTTTGATGAAGATTTCGCCTCCGGTCAGAGCATAATAAGGCAGATAGATGACTTCCCCCAAGGTGCAAGGCTGACGATGGAAAAACCGGATAGCTCCCGGGTATTTCTTCTGCCGCGTTTCAGCATGGGCAAAGCCGTCTATTCCCTCGAAAAGGTCGAACAGCCGGGGATATACAAAGTTTTTGCGGACTCAGTTCTGGTCGATGTCTTTGCAGTAAACCTCAATACCGAAGAAGCTATGCGTATTGATATAGAGTCGGATATACAGAGCCTTTTTCCGGATGCTATCATCACAGACCCTGCAAGGGATAATATCAGATCGACAATACTCAGGGCAAGATATGGAAGAGAGCTCTGGAAACCGTTGATTCTGATTGGTATTTTCCTTCTATTTCTTGAGCTTTTGCTGGAGACCCTTTGGCGAAAGCGTGAGGACAAGGCAATAGACTCTGATTTCAAATGATATGGAGGTTGCCATGAGAGCTTTTTCCATTCTGCTGGTCTCGATACTTTTTTCACAGACATCCGACATAGTTCCAGAGCCCGGTCACAGGTATATGATAGATGCACGTACAGGCGAGAAGATCGAATATCTCGGCGAATACGACAGGGTAGGAGAGGTATACATTGCGGATTCCATCCATGTATTTATGGGCGAGAAAGCTGGCAAGAGAAAATGGATCGATTTGAAGACTGGAAAGGTCTTGCACGGTGATTATGACAGGGTTGGGCCTGTCAGCAGGTTCGGGCAAAGGCATATATTCACAGCATCGGATGGCGAGCACTGGTTTTATGTCGATCTGGTTACAGGGGATATTATAGGACGGAAATTCGACGGTATTGGCGAGGTCATGGAATTTGAGGACAGATATATAGCCAGGGTTGTCGATCAACAGATGATCTATTTCCTCGATCTGATTTCCGGAGAAGTATTGAGTGGGCCTTTTGACGAAAGCGGTCTGCCCGAATATCACGAAAACAGATATCTTGTCGCTGCAAGAAAGGGCGACAGATGGGTGTGGCATGATCTCGACAAGGATGAAGATATTGGTGGGATTTTCCAGTCTGTAGGGCAGGTTCATGAACTCGGTGGTAAGAGCTATTTTCAGGCCCTCGAAGATAATGAGTGGTTTTACGTTGAACTGTCCACAGGCAAGCAGATGCCGGGCAGATGGGAGTCGATGTCTCCTCTTGGGAGGAAGCTGGAGTCAGGATGGGCTTTCAGGGTTCTCAAGGACATGAAATGGTACCTCGTTAGAGACTGGGACAAGGGTATGCAAGGCCCAGGTTTCGACTATATTCTCGATGTCAGACCTGTCGGTGGTGATCTCCTTATCCAGTATCAGGAAGATGACGAAAGATACTGGACTGTAATGAACGACGACGGCAGCACAGAAGGCCGATGGATGGACTTCATTGACCCCGTGGAGACCGAGAATGGCATTTTTTTCAAGACCCTATTGCCCGGAGAGGGTAGAACTGAATATGCATGGATTAATCTCAATAAAAGAGAGATGATCGGCGAAGGGAAGTATGATCTTTCCGACTTGATGCTTTCTCCAAAGGGAATAATCTATACAGCTCTGGGGGAAGAGGGTTGGCGTGTATATGGATTGAATGGACCCTTGACACCTGCCTTTGAGTATATTGCTGACAGGCAGATTTGGTTCAGAGACAATACATATTTCAGAGCATCTGACGGGGAAGAATATTTTTATATAAACCTTGAAAGCGGTGAGCCTGTTGAAGACTGGGGACGCTGGCAGGAGACCTGCTGTTTCTCTACGGACAAGGCAGAGTTCAAGGTCAGAAAAGACGGTAAATTTATGACATACAGCATAGACCACAAGAGGATAATCGACTGAATGGAGGTTATATGAAGGCTCGTGTTAGATTCGCACCATCGCCCACAGGAAAACCACATATTGGCAATATCAGAACTGCCCTTTTTAACTGGCTCTGGGCAAAGCATACTGGCGGTGAGTTCATCCTTCGCATTGAAGATACAGACAGGGAGAGATATACTGAAGATGCCCTTGAAGCCATAATAGACGGGATGAAGTGGATTGGTCTTGACTGGGATGAAGGACCGGACAAAGCAGGAGAACATGGCCCCTATTTCCAGTCTGAAAGGCTGCCCTTCTATCATAAATATGCCCTTGAACTTCTTGAAAAGGGTGATGCATACTGGTGTGATGCCACTAAAGAAGAGCTCGAGCAGCTCAGGGAATACCAGAAAGCCAATAATCTTCCAACCGGCTATGACGGCAGATCCAGGGATAAGAACATTGTCTCGACAATAGATGATCCCAAAACTGTGCTCCGTTATAGAATGCCCGAGAACAAGGATGTTGTCATAAGGGATTCCATAAGGGGCGAGATCACTGTCAATTCTGCTGAATATGACGATCAGATTCTTCTTAAATCCGATGGCTATCCCACATATCACTTTGCTGTTGTCATTGACGATCACCTGATGGGAATTACCCACACAATGCGTGGTCAGGAGTACATATCATCTGCGATTATCGATGTACTTCTATACGAGTCATTGGGCTGGGAAGCACCGGAATTTGTACACCTTCCAGTTATACTCGGTGGGGACAAGACAAAGCTCTCCAAGCGTCATGGTTCAACAAGTATTACAGACTACAGGGATATGGGATTTCTTCCTGAGGCGGTCTTCAATTTCATGGCTTTGATGGGCTGGGCTTCCCCTGATAAGGAGGAGATTCTCTCCAAAGAGAAGATGATTGAGTCCTTTGATCTCTCACGAATCAACAAGGCCCCGGCTGTCTTCGACATAGAAAAACTCACCTGGATGAACGGCGAATATCTGAGACAGCTCTCGCCCGAGGAGCTCGATAAAAGGCTTCGGCCTTTCTACGATAAGTGGGGATGGAAGGCAGAAGATGATTACTATGTAGCTGTAGCCGGCGCGATGCAGGAGAGATTGAAGCTGCTGACAGATATGAACCCCCATGGTGCTTTCTTCTTCAATCCTGTTGACGATTACGAGGAAAAAGGCGTAAAGAAGCACTTCAGAAAAGAGGGCGCAATTGAGAGGCTGACTGATCTTTATCATGCCTTTGGGGCCATTACAGACTGGACAGAAGAGAATCTGGAGAATGCCGTAAGGGATCTGGCTGAGAAAAGGGGTGAGGGTGCCGGCAAGCTCATCCACCCTATGCGCCTTGCTACATCGGGACTTACCTATGGTCCTTCTGCCTTTGAAATTGTTCTTATCCTCGGAAAGGAAGAGGTGCTTGAGCGTTTTGTGAAGGCCTGGGAATATATCGAAAAACTGGAGGATTGATGGATAAGAAATATCTGATCTCCTTGCTCTTCATGCTTTTTCTGCTGATGGGTTGTCAGAAGAATGAACCAGTTCAGCTGATAGACGAAACCAAGCCCTTCGAGCTTAAGTTTGAAGACGGGATGCAACTTTTATACAGCTATGACATGCAGGGAAGCCCTGTTTCTTTAAAAGTCACCCTTGACAGAAGAGAAGATGGCACAGCCCTCATCTGGGAATCATCTGATCCAGCTCCGGCATCGGGTTCCAGGCTCATCGGCTCCGAAGCTCTTGAGAACTCTGAAGCGGAGTTTGCCAATTTCTATCCCGGCGATGATGCCTTCGGGGACAGGACTACTCTCCTTTTTCCACGTTTGAAGTATAACGAGCTGATTGAAAGGGATACAACCCTTTTCAAACCCCTGGGTATTGATCAGGATGAGCCAACACATCTTATCAACAAAGGCATGGAGACAATGACTGTCGATATAGATGGAAGAGCTGTCAACGTCGAAGTTATTGTTGTCGAGGAAAGGGTTCTGAGGCGTTTCCAGTACAAGATACTGGCTGACTACGATTTCCCGGTCATTCTGGAGAGGTCTGGAAATTTCAATATGAAAATTGAAAGGATTCTCACCCCTGCCAGATGAGCTATGTTGGAATAACCACAACAGTTCCAGTTGAGATCGTATATGCAGCCGGTCTTATCCCCCTTGATCTGAACAATGTGCTCATTGAGGGACAAGATGGTCAAGATGGTCAAGGATACATCAACTCCGCTGAGCAGCGAGGCTATCCGAGGAATATATGTGGCTGGATCAAAGGGATTTACGGCATAGTCTCATCGCGAGATGATATTGGCAGGGTCATCGCCGTAACTCAGGGGGACTGCTCCAATACACATGCCCTGATGGAGACCCTGGAACTGGTAGGTAAGAATGTTATACCCTTTGCATATCCCTATGACAGAACCCGTTCTCTTCTTTCAGAGCAGATGCACATTCTTGCAGACAGACTTGGCACCGGCTGGGACAGAGTATTGAAAAAGAAGATTGAACTGGATTCGATAAGAAAGAAGGCCCATAGAATCGATGAATTGACATGGTTGGAAAATAAGGCCACTGGTCTTGAGAACCATGTTTCCCTTGTATCATGCTCCGATTTTGAGGGGAATCCTGAAGGTTTTGAAAAAAAGCTCGATGAAAAGATACTGGAAATCGAAAGCCGTGTTCCAGTGGAAAGAGGTCCTCGTATCGGGCTGATAGGTGTTCCCCCAATGATGACTGACCTTCACGATACAATAGAGGGTTATGGTGCAAGGGTTGTATTCAACGAGGTATCACGGCAGTTCTCAATGCCCTTTGATACGGATAATATCGTGGAGCAATATCTGCTCTACACATATCCATATTCGGTTTTTGAGAAGATTGCAGACATCAACAGGGAGATCCAACGGAGAGAATTGGACGGTATCATCCACTATGTCCAGTCTTTCTGCTTCAGGCAGATCGAAGATCTTATATACAGAGAGAAGCTCAATATTCCAATACTCACCCTCGAAGGCGGCGATTCCTTCCGAACAGATCAGAGGCAAAGGATGCGGATACAGGCCTTTGTGGAGATGCTATCATGAGATTTGTTCATATTGACGATCGCATTTCAGTCCAGCCGATTAAGGTCGGTATGGATCTCGGAAGTCGATCGGTAAAGATCGCTGTTTCAACAGAGCGTGGCGATGAGGTCTATCTTCAGATCTATGATACTGTTGAGTTCTACGACAAATACCTTTTCCGCAAAGAGAACGATGGCATTGGAATAGATATGGATAGGCTTGGTTTTTCCTATGCAGAGCTTATTCTGACAGGCTATGGACGAGAGACAGCCCGTATTGGCGGAGCAAAGGTCATTTCCGAGATCAAGGCACATGTAAAGGGGGTCGGGATCTCCACAGGCTTAACAGATTTTGTTCTCCTTGACATGGGTGGGCAGGACACAAAAGTAGCAGAGGTGATGGACGGCAGGATAGTAGATTTTCGAACCAATGATCGATGTGCAGCGTCCACAGGCAGATACCTTGAGAATATGGCACGGATACTGTCAATGAGCATGGAGGAGCTTTCTCTTCAGAAGGACGATCCTGCCGAGTTATCTTCCGTATGTGCTGTTTTCGGAGAGACGGAGCTACTTTCATTAATGGCTGAGGGCAAGACCAGAGCTCAGCTAGCCGCCGGTGTAAATCATGCCCTTGCCAGAAGATTAAGTCCGATGATTCCCCTTTTAAAGGGTCGTGATATAGTTGTTTCGGGTGGAGTGGCGCAGTCAAAGGCGATAGTCAAAATACTTTCTGAAATGCTTGGTTTACAACCTGTTATACCCCCGGAACCGCGTTTTATGGGAGCCCTTGGCTGTCTTTCTGCTTAATCAAAGACCGGGAGAATCTGAATATACCTGTATCTTGGCCTGTCCACGGAAGGGTCTGCCAGTGCAATCATATGCAGTTGCTGTTATTGTAACAAAACCACCTGTAGGTGCATATGCCCTTATCTGCCCATTCGTCGGGTGAATATAGACCGCATGACTGCTGGAAGAGAAATAGATCTGAGGTCCGCCAACAATTCTCTCATCCTCAAAGCTATAGGCAGAGGCATTGAATTGCAGTGCTTCCCCGGTGGATATGGAGATAATCTCAGGAAGAACAATGACCTCGGCTATTGAGCAGGTATCGGTTGTTGTCGGGTCAAGATCCTTGCCTCCGGAAGAATAACAACCGGTGCCTGAGAGAAAGACCAGGGTTAAAAGCGCAATAAGAATTGCTGCTGTATATGCTGAGAACCGATTCATCCCTTACCTCTTTTTGCGATAAATAACCAACATTAGTTGTCTATAGCAAATAATATACATTTATCGACCTGTGTCAAGTCAAAATTCTACATAGAAGATAAATAGATTTTAGTGAAAAAGCAAGCATTTGGTGTATAAAATACTATACAGTGGTGCGTCTTTTGAAGCCCATTTTTCTGAACTTAATGACCTGTTCCCTCTGTTTCAGGACACTTTCAACGAGATCATCCGGAATAAATGGCTTCTTGTGAAAATCGCATGCGCCTCCGCGCATTGCCCGCAGGAGCGTTGCCCTGTTCATCTGGCTTGAAAGGAAGATAACCTTTGTGAAGGGGTCGATTTCGTGTAGTTTCAGCTGCAGTTCAAAACCGCTCATAAAGGGCATATCTATGTCGAGGATTGCGACATCCACCTCATTCTCAGATGCGATTTCAAGTGCTTCGATGGGATTTCTTGCTGTGACTATTTCAATACCTTCTGCATCGAAGACATCTGAGATTAGTTTGCGAACAATTCTATCATCATCAACTGACATTAATATACCCATTCTTTCCCTCCGTTAAGGGAATAATCGGAAATGACATAAGTAATCTTGAGCGATTATGGTACAAGATGTTCAAGTCTTGAGTCGTTCTTCATTTCCTTCCAAAATGGGTCACCTGGAAGGCTTGCGGCCTTTATCTCACCCTTTTTAATGGCATTTTCGATATTGGTTATGGCCGCTGTTGTATCACCGAGCATCAGTTGTGAAACCGCGAGGGAGTAGTTCCCGATTCTTCCTTCGGTCTGGTCCACCACGAAAAGGGCATCTTCATTTGCAAGGCTATATTTATCGATGTCTCCTGTTTTCAGACCGACCTTCAGCAGGGCACTTGCCCTGTTATATCTCGGGCGCATCCTCTCCGGCTGTATCTCGATCACCATAGTATAATCTGCAACAGCATCCTCAAATCTCTTCAACTCATAGTGTATATTTCCCCTGTTATAGAGGGCGGTGGGGTCGTCTCCCTTCAGTGTAATAGCCTTTGAAAGATCTTTAAGTGCAGCCTCAAGTTCATCCCTCTCGTGTAATATGATTGACCTGTTGATCAATGCCTCTGCGTCTTCAGGATCTATGGAAAGCACACTTGTGAAGTCATCATAGGCCGGCGAGAGGCTCTCTCTTCTTAGGTGACATACACCCCTTCCGAAATAGGGATAAGGATTGTTAGGATCAAGGGTTATCGCCTGGGTGAAGAAGGGGATTGCCTTGTCATACTCCCCAAGAATTGAAAGGCTGCTACCGATCAGGATGAGCGGTTTCGGCGAATCGGGCATCAGTTGTCTCGCCCTGTCGAGGAAGGGGAGGGCTTTGCCATATTCTCTGGCAAGATAGAGCTCATTGCCCCTTTCAAGATAGATATCCGCAGAGTCTATCTCCATCACCGTTGAATCCAGTTGATTTCGGAGCTTTTCTGCTCGATCATAGTCTGGATCAAGATCAAGGATTCTGTCGAGATCATTTCCTGCAAGAACATACTTGCCTGTTCTGACATGGACAACGGCCCTGTTATAGAGCGCATCCTTTTCATCGGGATGTTTTGCAATGATAGTGTTAAGGGCATCTATCGCCCTTTGGTAGTCACCGAGTTCTATACAGGTCGATGCAAGCCCGAAGAGTGTACCCTTGTGATCCGGTCTTAAGCTGTCTGCTTTGAGATAGTCATCTTTTGCCCCTTCGAGGTCATTCATCAGAGTTTTTATGTAGGCTCTGTTGTAGTAAAGCTCCCAGTTGTTGGGGTTGTCTTTGGCTGCAAGGTTCAGATCTTCCAGTGCACCTTCCAAATTGTTCTGTTTCCTCCTTGCATTCGCTCGATTGAGAAGCACATCCTTAAGATCAGCATCGAATTCATAGGCTCTCGTGAAATAGTCCTCAGCTTCTCCGTATTCACCTTTTTTATAGCTCTCTACACCAAGATTATAAAAATATATCGGATCAAGGGGCTGGGTCTGGCAGAAAATCATACCTGATAAAAACAGCAACGCTATATGTCTCATCATCCTCCTTATTTTTGTCAAATATATGTCAAAATCCATGCAAAAGCAAAAATTGCCTGACATAGCATAGCCGAGTAAATATATTTGTCTATTACAGGAGGAAGTTTATGGAAGTTATTCTCAAAGAAGTCGACACTAATGGGCTTTTGGGCGAGTTTACCAGATTTCCCTATATACATTATGGTTTGGATAAGAATTTTGTTCCTCCCCTTTTAGGGGAACAGACCAAGGTTCTTTCGCAGGAGCGCAATCCTTTCTGGGAGACCGCCGATAGAAAGCTCTTTCTTGCATACGAAAAAGGTAAGAGATTCCCTAAGGTGATAGGACGAATCGCTGCCATAATTGATCACCGTTTCAATGATTACTACGATGAGAAAACCGGCTACTTTGGCTTCTTTGAGTGCGAGAATCATGGGGACATAGCAGCTGCCCTTTTTGAAGGTGCAATGGGCTGGCTCAGGGAGAAGGGGATTAGAAAAGTAATCGGTCCAATGAATCCCTCAATCAACGATATTGCCGGTTTGCTAGTCGATGGCTTTAACAGACCACCTGTTGTGATGATGCCCTATAATCCTCCGCAATACGTCGATTTCATCGAAGCACAGGGCTTTGAAAAGGCTGTTGATCTCTATGCTTATCGAGTCCCAAAACCGGTAATCCCTGAGCGGCTTGAGCGGGTTGTTCAGTTGCGGGAAAAAAAGGGCAGATATTCCATAAGAAAGATAGACATGGCAAAACTAACTGAAGAGCTTTCTGTTCTCCAGCCACTATATAACATCGCACTGAAGGAGAACTATGCCTTTGTACCCATCTCTGTGGAAGAGATGCAGATGATGGCAAAGGACCTGAAGATGATCGCCGACCCAGACCTTATTCTCATAGCCGAGGTAGAAGGAAAGCCGGTTGGCTTCTCCCTTGCCTTGCCCAATATGAACGAGGTTCTAATCAAGATGAACGGCAGACTCTTCCCATTTGGAATATTCACTTTCATTATGAACAGAAAAAAGGTAAGAGGTCTTCGCGTACTTGTCATGGGGGTTATTCCGGAATATAGAAACAAGGGGATCGATCTTTCATTTTACTATCACACCTTCAAAAACGGCATGGCAAAGGGCTATAGATGGGCGGAGCTTTCCTGGATTCGTGAGGACAATGAGATGATGATGCGCATGGCTGAAAATGTCGGTGCGGAAAGGTATAAGACATACAGGCTATACAGAAAAGATATTTAGCACTGATTCCGGGTTTTCTGGGAGCTATCGCATATCTTCCACGGGCTGGGGACTTCTTTGTCAGCGATGACTTCAATATTCTGTTGAGAGTACAGCAAATCGGGATTCTAGAGATTTTATTCAAGGGAGACGGTCAATTCTACAGACCACTTGTTAATCTATTTTTCAAGATATTTTTTGTTCTCTTCGGACTTAACCCTCTACCATATCATATTTTTCAGATCATCATTTACGCACTTAGCTGTTATCTGATATACCGGCTAGCCAGAATTTCGGGACTTTCGGATATGATGGCTCTTTTTGCTTCTTTCTTCTTCGCCCTGCATTTTGTGCATGTCGAGCCGGTGATATGGCTGTCGGCGTCTGCTGATATTTTCCTTGGCCTTTTTGCAATCCTTTTCTTTCTCGGTTTGAAGCAGGAAAGATTCATCATGGCCCTTGTCTCTTCCATACTGGCAATATTGGCAAAGGAGACCGGAGTATTCCTTGTAGTACTCATTTTCTTCTTTTGGAAGGGGCGAAGGACAGCACTGCTTCTGATTCCATTTTTACTCTTTCTCGTCTTGAGAATCCCTGCCATTCTCGCCGAGACTGGTGACAGTTATTCCCTCAGAATGGGATTGAATATATTCAGAAATCTCGGTTTCTTTCTCTCTGCCATGTTTTTCCCCCTCGACTACAGGGCAATATCCGATATGCCAGGCACACCTCTGCCGGCTATTCTTGCGGTACTCTTGGGGGGGGTAGTGTGTGCAATTTTACTCGTGAATAGGGAATCCCGGCGTATGGCAATTTTTTCGATTCTTCTGTTTTTACCTTTTCTTTTCATATCTGGCAGTGGCTATAGATATCTTTATTTGCCCAGTATCTTTCTATCTATCGCCCTTGCACAGGCACTGAAAGGCAAGATAGTCTTTATAATCCCTGTTTCCATGCTCTTTTTTACGGTTCACACGACCCTTGACTGGAAAAAAGCAGCCACCATAACAGAGTCGACTAGCCGATATATTGAGAAATCGACATGTGATTGCTTCAGCCCGGAAAACGCCCCCGACAGTAAGGGCTCAGCCTATGTTTTCAGAAATGGACTTACTGCCCTGATAGAAATCCATGGAAAAAGGTCAGAAAAAGGCTGCACTCAACTTTTTGCCCCTTGACATTGGAGTATGTGAAGTCATTTTAAAGATATGAAGGTACTCTGTAAAAATTGCCTCCGTGAAGTTGAGATGAAAAGGGGCATGGATAAGTGTCCATATTGCCGCAAGCCACTCGAAGGCCCAAAAATAGGACGGCAAGAGGACATACCCAGGGGCAAACCAATTGAACTTCCGGAGCAGATTGTCATTTCATGCCCTGTCTGTAGTAAGAGATACCGACTTCCGACCTCCAAAATACCCAGAGATACACCCTTCAAGATAAGCTGCAAAGGATGTGGAAGTCCCATTGTCACAGACTATAACAGGCTTGTGGCTGACTATATCAGGTCAAATCCAAATGTAACCGCTGATTCTTCACCAGCCACGGAGAAAATCAGAAAGCCATCACAGTTCTTCGTGAGAAACAGGGATGGTGAATTTGGTCCGATGACTCTATCCGAAGCGAGAAAAAGATGTGAGCAGGGCTTCCTGAGAAAGCACGATCAGGTTAAAAAGGACGATGGTCGTTTCAAGCCTGCATGGCATTATCCTGAGCTGAGGCCCTATCTGAAGGAGGAAGAACCCCAGATCATCAGTCCTCCCCCGAAGGTAAAAGCAGTCAGGGAGATTGAGAGCGACTGGACACTCATGTCATTTGTTATTGGTATTGCAGCGGGTATGGTTGGTGGTCTTGTATTCTCGCTTCTGCCTATAGTGCTCTCTTTTGTGGAAGGAACTCCGGCAGTTCTCTCGCCAAGATCGGATCTGGGATGGGCAGCAAGGATAGGCATTCAGATATTGTTCTGGCTTGTTATTGGCGGTTTTCAGGGGAGTTTACTCTCCTTCTTCGAAGCATTTGCAGCCTTCCGAAGGGATGAGGCTGTTGTCTGGAAGAGGAGCCGATTCTGGATTGGAACAGTCACAGGTGGTATGTCAGGACTCATACTGTTCATCATTGACGTTATGCAACCGATGCAGCTGCTGTTTTTCATCGCCTATTTTACCCTTATGACATTCCTGATTCTCCTGGCACACGAAAGGCTGGAAAAATTCGTGTCCAACAATGTTACGCCAAAAGAGAATGGGACAGAGTGAATGACCCTGTTTCTCGCTTTGGCGGAAAATCACTTGATACAGAATTCTGTGCTGGTCAAAATAGAATATCTATCAAAGATCCATCTCGAGGCTGCCTTCGATGCCACCCCCCAGTGTCAGTCCCCCTTCATCGGGATTTGATACATCGGGTATGGCATATTTCGCCTCGGCACTGAATCCGAAGCCGCTTTCCATGTGATAGGAAATACCACCGAGAAATTCAAATCCAAATGTAGTCTCGTTTTCATCGCCCACAGTTTTGAGGAAAAGGCCCAGACCTGCCCCAAGATAGGGGTCGATGCTGCTGTCGCCCAGGGCATGCAGTTTTCCGTCAACAGTTACCGGCATATATGTTACATCCTCGCTGTCGTCGTTATTGTATTGTGCATACTCAGCATTCCCAGCAGCCGAGAAGAAATTTGAAAATCTGTAGTCAGCCGTCACACCGTATATCATCGTCTGTCCACCGTCTGGTGGGTCATATAGTGAAACCTTGGCTTTCAGTGACAGATGCCCCTTATCTTTGCCGTATAGAGTAGTTCCAATCAAAAGCAGAATGGTGAAGAAAATGAAGATTCTTTGCCCTTTCATTATGCCTCCTTTTTTTATAAAGAACGTATAGAAGGACAAAAAATACAAGCTAAATCATCGGCATCTGTTGCAGAGGACGGGTGAAGTGTTTGGCAGGTCCTCCAGCCTCAAGTGTATATTCCACAGATGTGGGGGAAGGTTATCGGACAATCTTTGTATCAGCCATCTAAGATGTGGTATTAATGCGATTCTTCCACCGCATTGGTCGCAATAGAGGGTCTTGGTCTCTATTCGATCATCAATGCCTGAGGTTTGAACCTCCAAAATACCATTGCCAACAGTACAGATATCAAGACAGATACCACAGTCATTGCATCTATTGTGCTCTCTTCGTATAGACTCAGGTGATAATATTATTGCGTTTTGTGGACACTTGGCTGCGCAGGCAGCGCAGACAATGCAGGTTTTCTTATTGAATATGTACATCTATCAGAGCATACCCTCAGCATCGAGATCATAGACAGATTCGTAGATGTCGAGAGTATCCTTGTTCATCTTCACCTCAGGTGTATTTCCGATAAAGTGAAGCCTGTAGAGGGTGGATATCTCCTTCTCTGCCCACTGACTGCCCGAAAAAACCGCAGCAAGGGAGTTGAAGAAGGGATCGTCCTTTGGTGCCCGTGTGTGGAGGCTGATCTTGATATCGCTCTCTGAATGTAGCAGATAATAGATCACATTGAAGCAGTCCTCGTTCTCAATGCCTGAGGCAGAAATGAACTCAAAGGACAGGTTGTTCTTGAGGTGGCTGGCACACTCGGCGATATGATCTCTGTCAACATGGAGCTGTATTCGTCGTGGTCTGGGTACAACAATCTCGGAAAAGCAATCTGATCTTCTGGAGAGTATTTTCTGAATCAGCTGCTGTTCCGTCATCTTTCTACCCTTTCCTTTATAGATTATAATTTATGTAAAAATGTGTCAGATGCAATATAAAATTTTATGGGCTTGTGATCGCCCCCCTGGGACAGACGTCAAGACACAATGCATTGCCATTACAGAGGTTGCATATAACGGGACCTCTCTCATCAAATGCTATGGCAACAAATGGACATGATATGAGACAGCTCTGGCAGCCATTACATCTTTGAGGAATTGTCGTGATAAACCCGTCGCTGTTCTTTGCAATCGCGTCCCTGGGACAGGCTCTGATACAGAAGGCATCACTGCATTGATGGCAGAAAAGTCCAAGGGCTGATGTCAGTGGGCTCCTCCCGTTCTGGTGAATACATATACTTTCACAAGCCCTGCATTCTATGCATTTTTGGCGGTTGAAGTAGAGCGTCCTATTCATCGGGATTTACTATCTGGAAGTTATATGGTGTTTCCTTTGGTTTTTTTATATCTACAAGCTGGTCGATCTTGGCAAAGGCCGCTCTCTCAGGCTCGAATGTTCCGACAAAACCCTTTCGGGCATCTATGTCGCTCACAGGCACAAGTATCATATTGTCGGGGAGTGAGTCGTCAATAATAGTCTTGAAAGGGGCATTGGCGAAGATCGATATTCTGTCGCCCATCCGCAGTTTATGTTCTCTTGCAAGGGATGCCGAGACCCTTACCTGTTTCTTGTCATTTCTGTTCAGTTCCATTACAGAGGTCAGAGCTCCGTCATTGTGATGTCCCGGGGGGACGAATCCTGCCATGACTATCTTTCTCAAGCTCTTTGCCTTGCTGATTCTTGGCTTGGGCTCTCTATATCTTGAGAGTTGCTCTGCAATATCCCATGTATTGATTGCGTAGTTGTTCTCAAGGATATCTTTGATAAAATTCTCGTCGGAAAATCCGGATGGTGTTGGTATCTGATTCTCCAGTCTTATAATATGCTCTTCGAGGGAGAGGACACTGCCGGTCTTTTCTCCGAGGAGTTTTGCAGGTAGTACGTGGGTCATCTCCCTTGTGGAGTGGGTCTGGATGACTGTTGTCTGTATACGTGTGGGTATTGATGAGATATCGAGATTTGGCAGGCTCTGTTTGATATCACATCCGAACATGAAAAGGGTCTCAACACGACCGGCTTCAATTGCATCAATGACTTTCTCAATACCGCCGAGATTGTTGACGCGGAGTAATCTGTTTATACCTCTCGAATTGGCTCCGGTTGAAAGGCAGAAGAAGGAGCTGTTATCACCGAGATGATTGGAGATTTCCCTGGCAAGATTTATGATCATCTCCGAATAGATGAAATGCCCAAAGCCACCTGAGAAAACAACGGCATTTCGGCCTCCCCTCATCAGCGAGCGGGCAAGGTTTTCGATATCCTTTTCCCTGACATCATAGTGTTCTGTCTTTGGGCTGTATCCTTCGAGTGCCTTTATGAGTTCTCTGAGCACATGTGCTGTCTTTCCGATCTGTGGTATTATGGTGTTTTTGGCTATTCGGGATGTCATGCCCGGTCGGTTGTCGATGTTGACAACATCAACATTTTCAAAATCAAGGAACAGGGCCGGGCTGTTCTCAAGGGGATCGCCTATGGCAAGAATGGTCTCACAATCTTTCAATTCCGATAGTCTGCCCCTGTTTTTGAGTACTGTGTTCTTCTCATCCTCGGGTATTGAAATTGCAATAAGCTCCGAACCGGAATGTCCGGCGAGTATTATTGCCAGAGCTGTCTCCTCGAGAGTCATGCCCGGACCGAGGAGAAAGGCTGTCCTCTTGTTGAGCCTTTGTTTGATGTCGAGAACAATGCTCTTATATGTACTTTTCCGACCATAAAAAAGTGGATGTTTCAACCTTGCCGGATGTTGTTGAAGCTCGATATTCAGGACAGCTCGTGGGCAGACTGAACATCGGGTCTTCTGCATATCAATCTTATCATTTCCAGATAAATGAATTTCGCCGCCCAGGGGGCAGAAATTGCATTTCAATTTCATCTCACTCCATATTTCACTATTGGTCCTTCTTTGCATACCTTTTTACCGAAGAGATAGCATCTGTTGCAGTACCCCTGACCACAGTCTATCAAATCGATCGCATTGAACAGGATTTTGTCATTTTCAAGCTGCATACTCAGCTGATCTGCTCTTTCAATGGTAGTAAACAGTATATATGTATCATGGGGAGCTGTTCTGTTGAGAAGGTATTCTGTATTGCCAACAGGTCCTGTCCAGTCCTGCTGATCCTCTTTTATTGCCAGATTTACGTCTATACCTTTTTTCATCTGCATTGCCGAGAGCTCATCAAGGAATAGAAAGTCGTCTTTGTAATCTGTGGAGTAAAGAATGGTTATAGCCCTTCCTGCTGAATAGAACCACTTGGCCAGGGGGAGGGCGTGATGTATGCCACCCTTTTCTACGATAAAGCAAATACTCTCACCTGTTTCAATCGGCGAAATGGATTTTATCTCTGTCAATTGCTGACCATTTTCTATCAATTTCAGAAATTCAGCATTCTTGCCTGCATCAACGAAAATCTCATTCTCAGGCGAAACATATAGAGATGTGTTCCCTGCGGATATGTAGCCGGGAGCGTATTGCCTATTTAAGTTAAGCTTCAGCTTAAGCTCTTTGCGAGACTCGTCAGATACCATTTTTTGTGCTCCAGTGGACATATACGTTTACAGTTACCACAATTTATACATGCAATTGCACTTTCTCTGTATAGTCTGAAATCTTTCTCTGCAATTGCTCTTGTCAGATGTCTTGTCGAAATCATATCAATGAGTTCAGGATGTCCCTGCATGTGATATTCCATTGGGCATACAAAAAGGCAAAGACCGCACATGTTGCAGTCTTCAGGATGTCCGGGTACTTCTGTCAATGGAATGGAAAGGCCCTTACTGCCTATGTGAATGTCGCCTTCGACAGTCATTTCGCCGAATGTAATGGTACATATCCTGGCTCTATTTCTCAGATATATCTGAGAGCCCGAAAGCGCAATATCGAGCTTCCGAAGTGTCATCAGCTCACTAATAGGTGGAGAGAGTATGAATATTTGCTCATTCAGAGGTGTTTCTATGAGTCCCTTTATGAATGGAAGACTGCTGTAGGGCGGGAGGCAGTCGATGAACTCTCCTCTCCAGAGCCTTGGCAGACCTGTCCCGTCGTAGTATACTATTGACCCAATTTTGTACAAAGACTCCAAGAGCGCGAGCATCAGTATCCTTCCCGGGGATCAGAGTCCCCCATCCCATGGCATATTTTATTTATTAGAAAGCTGGATGAACAGCTCTCTTAGATTATATGCCGCCCATAGGATGACCACAAAAAACTGTTACTTCGCGCACCCCAATCATATCCATCAGATTCAGAAAAAGGTTTCTTAAACCTGATAGTCCATACCTGCACAGGATAAATCCATTGTTTCCGGGTTCATCCTGAGTTTGGTATTATATCTAATTATATTAACGAGCGGGTCAGATGTCAAGGGATAATGATAGTTGCGATGATTATATAATCCAAAAAATAAGGCTCAATCTCTATGTAATTGAGCCTTAATAAGATAGACGGTAAAGGCTATTTGATATAGCTAATCTTTTTCGTAGTGCTGGTACTGACAGTTCTTACATTTAACATCAGTACACCGGATGTTCCATTGTGATTGTATGTGATAGATCCGCTTCCGTTGACATTCTGCCATCTGGCAAGCTGATTTCCTCTTATGTCTGTTATTGTTATCGTTGCCCCTTCAAGCTGACGGTATGATATGTTCAACCCGGAGTTGAAGGGATTGGGATATGCTTCAATATTAAGACTTTCAGGCGAAAGAGGAGTCTCGTCTATGCCCTCCGGATCTCTGATTCTGAAGGGATTCTCGTTAATCCCGAAGACTGGGCTTGAGATGTCGCTCACCTTGATGTAGCAATTTCTGTAGTCATAAAGTTCGTCCTCGAACTCGGGAACATGCCAGGTGAAAAAAGTAGTCATAAGCGAGTCTCTGATCATTTCCCATGGGCCTTCAGAGCCTGAAATTGAATATTCAATCCTGACTCGCTGAACAGGGGGAGTGCCACCCTTAGTGAAGAAGATGGACTGGGTCTGACCGCCAACAAGCATCTCACCCCCAGATGGTGACATAAGATTGATGAAAGGACGGTCTGGCCCAAGTATCCGTTGATACCAGAACTTATAGTTGACATCCATTGACGCTTCATATGCACCGATCTTTATGAAATAGGTTCCTGCCCCTCCGGTCTCGGTACTCCATATGCCCATAAAATTGTTCTCACTGCCTCCATCATCCAAGGTGAAGATCGGCTCTGAATCACATGACTGATATATCTCCATATACATGTCATTTGGTCCCGTTGACCAGAACTGATAGGAGCTGTCCTCAATTGCTTCGAAGGAATACCAGTCCACATCTGACTCGGGCATGATGGCGTTTATAACCTTCTGCGGATGAGCCCTTGGGACAATTTCCTTTGCCCTTGTGCAGGAATTCTCTATATCCCAATGGAAGTTTGCAACCATATTGAGGATCATACCCGTGATACCGGTGAATTCGAGGGGCATCTCGTCAAAGACATAATACCATGCGTCTTCGTAGCCGCCCCAGCCCATGTTTATGTGATATGCCCCTGTCTCTTCCCAGCCATCGAGGACCATTGCATGGCCTGCATCAGGGCCTGACATACTCATATAGCCGACCTTGCCCTCTATCATGTTCTCCATGGCTACTGTTCTGTAGCCTGGTCTTGTAATGCTGAAGTCCTCAGCCATCGGGAAATCAAAGTCGGATCGCATATTCGAGGCCTCGCAGTGTGCCACAGTGCCACCGTCCTGATATCCGGCTTGCAGCTTCACGCCAACAGCCCACATTATCTCTGCTATCTCAACCGAGTCAGGCTCATCCATGCCGTCGCCGTTCCAGTTTATGGTATCCATATTGGCTGTTGTTGCATCGATCTCTATCGGCGGTTCTGTCGATTCAGATGTGTAATTGTCCGCCTCGGTCAGTGGCAGTGCATATGGATATTCCCAGTAGTTGAGAATCTGAGCGACACATGTTATAACGCAGCCTGTGGGACATCTTTCGCCTGTGACAGGATCGATGGGGCATAGATCATTGTAAGGGGAATCCTGATTCCAGGTAGTCGTAGTCCATGGACCGTATTCTGTAAGGTCTGTGAAAGTAATGGGCGAGGGTGATAAATATTTCCTCCAGAGTTCCCTGTTCTCATGTATTGTGGATTGTGGAGTTCTGTCAAGAACCTTATGTCTGTTATAGAGATCCTGCCTAAGTATATCTATGATTCCCAGCTCCGATCCAGAGAGGCTGGAAGTGAAAGACCATGCTATAACTGGTCTTATGTCCGTGTCCCGTGATACTGCGACAAAGCCCTTTGGGCTGTACTCATAGATAATGAATTGCTCATCTATGTAGGCTTCGCCCTTGAGATGTAGGCTGTTTTGATTTCTAATAATCGGATGATTGATAGCGGCTATCCTTGAATCTTCTATTGGAAGGGGTATTGCACAGAGCATTGCTGCGGAAAAAAGCAGAAAGATTGTCCTTTTCATCTATACCTCGTAGTCAACTACCCTGATCTCATCAACAGCACCGAGGATGAAATCGAGTATTTTTTTGTGTTCAGGGTGATTTCTGTATTCGTTGAGCTTGTTCTCATCGGCAAATTTGCTGTACAGACAGACATCTGCGCTCTTGTCTGAGGTCGAAATATTGTCTCCTACCTCATACTCGACAATGCAGTCTATCTTATCTGGCAAAGACCGAAGTTCTTCGATAAGTTTGGCTCTGTCCTTTTGATTCTTTACCTTGAAAAAGACAACGTGGGTAATCATTTCTACCTTTCTATTTATTGTAGAGAACCTCTGTTCTCGGATATCCTGGAACTGCAATGATATATTTTCCTGAAGGGACGTCACTGGATGGAGACCAGCTTGAACCGGTCTCAGCTATCCTTCGACCTTCCAGATCGAGAATCTGACAGCTTTTTATCCCCTCCGGTAATTCGATATTGACTGTGCTGTTGAAGGGATTAGGATATGTGCTGACATTCATTCTGTCGGGTTTATTTTCTTCAATATCTGCAGGACCTCTTATGACGAATTTCTCGTCGATATAGTCTCTGATGCCGAAGTCTTCAGTGTCAGAAATTCTCAGCCAGCAATGCCACGCATCCTCCTCGAGGGTTGGAACTGTCCAGCGGAAGTTATTGACCCTTAAAGAATCAGCTATAGTATGCCATGGACCCACTCTTCCAGAGACAGAGTATTCCATTTTTACCAACTCAACAGCAGGTTCGCCGCCCCTTGTGAAGTAGATTCCCATCTCCTCTCCGCCTTCGTACATACCATTGCCATTGGGGTAGAGAATCTGTAAAAATGGTCTGGGCGGTGCACCGCTTTTTGAGAACCACAGCCTGTAGTTAACATTCTCGTCGCTGTCCCTGCCACCTATTTTGATGTAGTGATAGCTGGTTCTCTCCGGCCTGAATGTCACAGTGAAGTTGCCCATATCACCGCCATCGTCGGAGTATACCAGAGGTTCTTCACCACAATTGTCGATTATCTCACACCAGGTGTCAAAGGGACCTGTTGTATAGAATGTATAGAGGCTGTCTGCACTTGCATGAAAGTAGTACCAATCGACATCGGCATCTGATGTAAGACCGTTTATTGTTTTCTTCTGAATATCCTTTACTATCAATCCCTTTGCCGATTCACAGAAATTACTCACATCGGGCTTTGGTGGTGCTGTGATTCTTATGGTGGTTCTTGTGAGCCAGTCATATGTGGAAGGCAGCTCTGTCTCAAGGTGATACCAGCCATTTTCATATCCGCCCCAGCCCATATTCAGATGAAATTCGTCCGCCGTATTCCATCCGTCGCAATTAATCGAGTGTCCACCTGCGCCCATATCGAACATGGACATCTGTATTGGCCTTCCTGCTCTTAGATCCTCCGCCATATCCTCAAAATAGCTGCCGGAAAGTGGCGATGTGTCCCTGGCATTGACATAGCCCATTCTCTCTTCATAGTGATAGTCTTCAATATCTGCGCTTGTTCCTTCTGAGGCATAGTTGGCCTGGGTAAGTACGCCAATGGCTGCCATAAGTCGTGCGATTTGATCATTATCCATTCTTGCTGTGTGATCCTGTCCATAGTGTATTTCATCCATTGAGAGTGGGGGAGCGTCTATGTAGATGCTCGGGCTTGTGCCGGTTGAATAATAAGAATCGGAGGATGATAGCTCGATGGAAGGTGGATATTCCCAGTAGTAGAGATTCATGGCCGCCGCTGTCTGAACACAGCCCGTTACGCATCTTTCGCCTGTCTCAGGGTCCATAGGGCAATAGGCATTATAAGGCTCTCCCTGTCCCCAGTTGACATCAATCCAGGGACCATACTGATCATAATCGAGTATTCGCCTCAGCCCTGCTCTGTCCCCTATTTCCAATGCATCCCAGAGGGTTTCGTTGTTATCCTGAAGATCTTTGGGGAATTCGGCGTTAAGCTTTTCTGTCATGTCAGCTATGACAATTTTTCGTAGTATATTCTCGGGATGTGCTGGTCTGTATATGCTCTCATCGGAATGTGCAAGAATGGGACGGAAACGTCTGTGAAGGGGTACGATTACATATCCATCTTTATCAGAAACATAGACATCTGCAAGCTCCTGCTCTCCATATGATATGGTCTCAGCGAAAATTGGATTGTCGAGATAGAGCTCTGCTGCCAATCGGCTTGTATCTTTTGGAATTTCTCTGGCAAAGAGCACGGTTATCGTCAAAATCAATAGTAAATAGGCTGTCCTTTTCATTTTGCCTCCATCAAAGGTTTCATTAATTTAATTTAAGGGGAATCAATGGAATGAACAACATTAAATCCTATGATGGAGTATGGGAGCGAGCAAAAATCTTCCTGGCAAGCCATCCATTGCCCCAAGTGCTATTTCTGGTGTATTTGCATCCTCTGATAGGTGGCAGAGAATAACATCTGTGAGTTCGGGATTGGCAGCATGTTCGAGAATTTCCCGGCATTCGTTGTTGGAAAGATGGCCGCCATTGCCGGCGATCCGCATTTTGACAGACCATGGGTAGTGACAAGATCTCAGCATATCCTCGTCATAGTTGGACTCGATGACAATCTTTGTGGTCTTCTCCATATAGTCGAGTATTGGGTCTGTAATTTCACCTGCATCTGTGAGATAACCGATCTCAGCATCAGCAGTCTCGATTCTGAATCCTGAGTTGGCAAGGCTGTCGTGGGGCACAGGAAAGGGAACAATGCCTGTCTTACCGATGCAGAATGTGTGAAAATAGGAAAAAATTCTGATGTCAGCCCTTTCGATGAATGGTTTATCGATTTCTGTGAGAATGTCGGGCATGTATATCGGGGTTCTGTAATGCTTTGTGTAGGTGTTCAATCCACCGATGTGGTCACCGTGCTCGTGGGTAACGAGAATGGCAGATATATCGTCGGGCGACATGCCGAGTTTCTCCAGTGCTTTGAGCATTCTTCGTGTGGATATGCCGAAGTCAACGAGAATATTCTCGCTGCATGTTCGGATAAGTGTCGAATTGCCCCTTGATCCTGAGGCAAGCGGTATAATCTCGGTTTTCATGTAAAGGAAGATAACCCTGTTTTGCAATGTATCAAGGTGAACTTTTTCCGCTATCAAAAAAAAGCCCCTGGAATATCAGGGGCTCCGGGAAACATCAGGTATAGTCAGCTATATTAAATGAAAGATATGGCTGAGTATAAAGTAAATGCCTGCACCGATAAAGACTATGCCGCTTATCCTCCGTGCCCATTTTTCGAAAATAGCGACTTTGTTAAAGATGTTCCCTAGGGCAGCCACCGAGAAGGCAATGACAAAGGAGAAGGCGATTACTGGAATCGCTGTGCCTATGCCATAAGTCAAGGGGATCAATATCTTGCTACTGTGTTGCATGGCAAGCCCAAGGGTATTGCCGAAGAAAAGCGCAGCCGAAACAGGGCAGAAGGCAAGGGCAAAAAGAGCACCGAGTAGAAAAGCACCCAAAAACCCCATCTCTGACAGCTTTTTTTGTTTCTCCATTGACATCCCTTTGCCGATGAATGGCAATTTTACAATGCCCAGAAGTAAAACTCCCGTAATCAGTAACACAGGACCGACAAAAATAGGCATTTTATTCTGGAGGAACATAGAAACCCTGGGCAGGGCCGTGGAACCAGCTACGAGCAGTGAGCCGAGAACAGTATAGACCAAGGCCCTTCCGAGGGTATACAGAAGCCCTGAAAGTAGAACTCTCTTTCTGTGCTCAACGTCCTTCCCAATGTAGGATATAGCAGCAATGTTCGTTGCCAGTGGGCAAGGGCTGATGGAGGTGAGTATGCCAAGCCACAGAGAGGCAATCAATCCTGCGAGGAGTCCATTCATTCCTTCAGCTCTTTGGTAAAGTCTTCTATCTCCTTGACTACGTAGTTCTCAAACTCTTCTGAATTTCTGTGCAGCTTCCATATCATCTCCAGATTCTTCCACTTTCTCTCGCCGTCTTTATTCTTGCCGGACAAGATCAATTGCTTTGTGTATATATTGTATTCCGAGATATAGTGCTTATTCTCGCCCTTATCTACATTGACAGGTATAAAGGCATATTCACCTGTTTTCAGCCTGTCAGCAAAGTTACTGGTGACAACCTCTTCGGATAGCCTCTCTATGGTAGCGCATCCGCCACATCTTTTCGATGTATGGAAATAGTAAATCTCAAGCTCCGGCTCCTCGAAAACCTTGACAGAATCAACATCCTCGGCAAACACGCAAATCGAAAGAAGGATAACAGCGAATATCAACAGATTTCTCATTTTCTCTCCCTTTGTTTAGCAGCAGCCCTTACATGATGAGCAGCCACCGTGGTCGTTGGAATTGGTCTTAACTAATTCTGCAATCTCCTCAGGTGAAAGTACGCGCCCTGCAGAGATTACTTTTTCCCCAAGGGCAAGTCCAGGGGTTGCCATTACACCAAGGGCAACTATCTCGCCAATATCCTCGACCTTCTCGACTGTGTAGTCTCCACCGAGGATATCGACTGCCTTTTCAGCATTGCTCGCAAGGGTTTTACATTTTGGGCAGCCTGTGCCCAGTACTTTGATTTTCTTCATTCTACCTCCTAAAAAAGTGTTCCGTATATCATTCCCGTGATTGTTGCCATAACTATGACAAGCCCAATGAAGACCAGTGTTCTCTTTGTTCCCATGACGCTTCTTATAACGAGCATATTAGGCAGACTCAGGGCAGGTCCTGCAAGAAGCAGCGAGAGAGCAGGCCCTTTGCCCATTCCATTGCTGATCAATCCTTGCAGTATGGGAACTTCCGTCAGTGTCGCAAAATACATGAAAGCCCCGGCAAAGGACGCAAAAAAGTTCGCCCTCAGGGAATTACCTCCGACTGCACTGTGTACCCACTGTGAAGGGATAATTCCCTCTGTCTCAGGCCTTCCAAGGAAGAATCCTGCTGCAAGAACACCGAAGAAAAGCAGAGGCAAAATCTGTTTTGCGAAGCCATAGCTCTCGGAAAACCATTCATTGTTCTCTTTGTTCGATGAGATAAGCACAAAAGAAAGCCCTATGATCCCAATCGCAAAGCTGAGTACAGGTGAGCCAAGAAAAATTGATAGTGCCGTAAGGGCTGCAATACCCGTGATCTTCCACCACTTTACACCATCGATGAAAATAAGATAGGCACCAAGCCCAAGGGCAAAGCTAGATGTAATGATCCACTTATTTGAGAATAGAAGATACCAAAGCCCTGTGTTTGTGTCGGGTTTTGCCCAGTTAGCAAAAACGAGTACACCGACCATTGATGCGAAGAAGAGTATGTGCTGCCACAGAGGCTTGCCATCGCCATTATCGTTTAACACAAGGTCTGTTTTATTTTCTTTCTCAGGGAAGAAAAGTGCCATCAAAAGACCGATAACAATGCTGAACACGATAGCACCGACAGCTCTTGCTATGCCCATTTCTATGCCGAGTACATTGGCTGTCAGTACAATTGCCAGAATATTTATTGCAGGTCCTGAATAGAGGAAGGCGACAGCGGGACCCAGCCCTGCACCCCTCTTGTGAATCCCTGCGAAAAGCGGTAATACTGTACACGAGCATACGGCAAGTATAGTTCCCGAAACAGCTGCAACGCCGTAGGCAACAAATTTATTTGCACTTGCGCCCAGATATTTCATAACAGCATCTTTGCTCAAAAAGACAGTGATGCCACCTGCAATCAGAAAAGCCGGCAGAAGGCAGAGCACAACATGCTCCCTTGCATACCATCTTGCAAGTGCGAGGGCCTCTATCACAGCCTGTGTAAAGATCTGTCTTTCGACGGGCAGGAAATATATGACCGAAAACACCAAGACAATAGTCAGCAGTGATTTCCAGTTATCTCTTAGCTTCCAAAGCATTTTTTGCCTTCTTTTTCAGGGTTCTCTCTACACAGTCCAAAGAACGGATCAGGCAGGGCATCTCAAGGGTGTAGAAGACGCTGCGCCCCTCCTTCTCGGAGCTGACTATGCCGTGGGACTTCAATATTGAAAGGTGATGGGAGACAGTTGAAAAGTCCGCATCAATGTCCTTCACAAATTCACAGACACATGTCCTTCCACCGAGCAATCTCTCTGCGATAAAGAGTCTTGTGGGATGCCCCAGTGCTTTGAGTATAGCTGCCTTTTTTTCGATTATTTTCAATTTGCTCCTCTCTTAAAACTTGGTCATTTGTCAAAATAACCAAATAAACAAAGAAGTCAAGACCATATCTTTCATTGAAGAAGTAGACTTGCTTGCATATGAGCTTTTTCTCCTTTATTTTAATACTATGAAAGAGCGGATAACAATACTTCTTCTCGTCAGTCTAAGCGTGTTCTCTGTCGAAATCATCGACATTGCGGCAGGTTTTGACCACAGCCTTGCCCTGGATGAAAGCGGCAATGTCTGGGGCTGGGGCAGCAATTCTTTTGGACAACTGGGACTGGGAGATACATTACAGAGGCATGAACCTGTTATGATTGACGGTCTGTCCAATATTGCAGATGTTTCGGCAGGCTATTGTTTCTCCGTTGCTTTGTCAGAGGGAGGCCAGATTTTCACCTGGGGACTTAACGATCAGGGGCAACTCGGCGATGGAAGCACAGAGAACAGATGGACACCTGTTAATGTAAGATACGGGGGGGGATTTCTGTCTGGAATCAGTGGAATTTCCGCAGGTGCAGAGCATACAATGGCAGTTACCACTGCAGGGGAGATATATCTCTGGGGCAGCAATATCTTTGGTCAGCTGGGCATTGGAAGCGCAGGGGGTTTTGAAATCCTGCCTGTCACCCCCTGGGGATCGGACTGGGAAAGGGTTGAGGCGGGGGCCGGGTTCAGCCTTGCTGTCAGAGGTGACAGCCTTTTGAGCTGGGGATCAGGGGAGAGCGGTCAGCTTTCTAACGACACAACACTTTCACGCAATACTCCAGAATATGCCCTTAATTCAGATGGAATGGGCGTCATAACCGGTATAGCTGATATTGCAGCCTCCAAATTCGGTATATTCTGGTCAAATGGTCATGTATTGTGCGATTATGGCACTGATATCCACGCTTGGGGCAGAAATAGCTACGGTCAACTGGGCATAGGCACAGAGGACAGGATCAGTCTGCCTTCTGATGTCCTTGACCCCGACGGGGACTCTTCCTTTGGCTCAATACTGGATATTTCCGCAGGCAAGGAACACAGTGCAATCATATCCTCCGATGGACTTGTGTGGTCGATGGGCGACAACTACTACGGCATGCTTGGTAATCCATATTATTCTGAATCGAGTCTGCCTGTGCCTGTTCTCAGCGATGGCTCGCAGTTAACAGAGGGACATATCATATCCTGCGGCGGTAATTTCACAATGATTCTGACCGATTCAGGCCTCTATGCCACTGGCCTTAACAACAGAGGTCAGTTAGGTGATGGGACAACGGGGATACGCACCCAGGCTGTTCAGATAACCTTCATCCCTTTGGAGGTTGAAGAAGAACATGCTATCTACGAAAGTATATCCCTAAGTCTGCATCCAAACCCCTTTAACTCAACCACAAATATTGAAACAACTCCTGGTGCATATATTCAAATATTTGATATTATTGGAAATCTTGTTGCTGAGGGGGAGAGTTACGGGATATTTGTATGGAATCCTGATCTCCCTTCCGGGGTTTATCACGTCACAGCTACACAAGACGGGAAAAGGGCGACATTAAAAGCTGTTCTTATCAGGTGATCACATATTCTCAAGCCCCGGCACACCCCAGACATATATCTGACCGTCATTGTCTATGACAAGCCAGATATCCTCGAGTGTGGGGTCTATTTCTTTCGCAGAACAGCGAAAAAATGCCTGCAATCCGATATATCACTCGATAGATTTTCCCAGTTGTGAAACCCAACAAAATGCCAATCTGTAAGACTGCTAAACAATTTTGCGTAATCCTCTGGTGTGTACGCCAAGACCTTCCAATGATCAATGGTAGAAATGACTTCCTCGCCCCAAATTTGACAGTGCAGGTTTAGTTGATTTACATTATTCTCGGAATTTCCAGGAAGATCCTCAAACCATACATCCACAATTGTCCCACATATGTTGTATGACTTCTTACCCCAGACAACTCGTTTATCTCTGATTGTTCCGTTCTGTTTGTCGATATCAATGATGTATATTCCACCTTCAGTTAGATGCTTTTTAACACAGTTAAGATGACTCTGAATGTCCTCCATTTTTGTAAGGAGGGGGAAAGTTTCCGACATGAATATTGCACATGAATAACCCTTTTTTTCGATCTCAAAGTCGATGATATCTTTTTTGAAAAGCTCCAGAGAAACGGAAGCTTCCTTCGCATGTTCCGCTGCCATTTTGAGCATATTTTGAGATATATCAATACCAGTTACATCATAACCTTTTTTTGCCAGAAGAATATCGTGGGCGCAAGTTCCACAGGCTACATCGAGAATCGATGGATTGTTGAGTTCCAACATAGTGATCAACTTGTCAATGGATTTGGTCTCACGAGCAATCTGTTCATTGCAAGACCGTAATATAGCATCGTAAAGATGAGGAAAGTCATAAATACTTTTCATTTGATACCCTGGAGTGATGATTAGTAAAAAAAGAAAAACTGTGTCTCAGCCATAATCATATCCTTTTAGTTACCAACTCTCAAGCCCCGGCACACCCCAGACGTATATCTGACCGTCATTGTCTATCACAAGCCAGATATCTTCGAGGGTTGCATCGATTTCGTCCTCCTCGAAGGCTGGCCAGTCCCATTCTGTCTTGGGGAAGGCCCAGACTATGTTAGATGCTGATGTTGGCGACCAGCTGAACTGATACCAGAACCGCGCAGTCCCGGAGGACCGGGAAATGCCCATCTCCCTGAGCCTGTCAGCTGTTCTCTTGTGAAACTGGGCATACCATTCGCTATTGCCGAAAATGGTTGTTGTCGGATCCTTGTCATAGTAGTAGAGAAAGGTACCGTCCTGATTGGGCAGAACCCCGTGATTGGCATAGTAGGCATGGGACATCTCCTGCATATGCTTGAGCATGACAACAGCCTCCTGCACCTTGGACTTGAGCACAACCAATCTGTAACGGCTGTATGCAAGCCCTGCCAGAATGCCGATGACAACAACGACAACCATTATCTCGACTATTGTAAGACCTCGATTATTGAGCTTCATGCCATCTCCATGATTGACTGACCCGTCTGCTATCATTCAAAATAGAATATATTAACTTAATTTGTAATGTCAAATATCACCAATTCGGGACGGCTTGCAAGGCGCAGCGGCGGTCCCCATGTTCCGAAACCGCATGAAACATAAAGATGCGTATCTTTATTCTCCATGTAGCCGTGACTCCTGGGATAGATCAGCGAGGTGATGAGATTGAATGGAAACATCTGTCCGTGGTGCGTGTGACCTGAAAGCTGAAGGAAAATACCCTGGCCAAAGGCTGGTTTCTGTGGTTGGTGATCGAGCAGTATCACGGGTTTTTCGCTCTCAGGGAGAATCTCCTTAACAGACCGTCTCTTCTTGTTTGTGAAGCTGGAAATTGAGGCATCCTCTCTGCCGGCAACTATAAAGCCGTCAATCTCAATATAGTCGTCACGAAGGAATCTGATGCCCCTGCTTTCGAGATATTCGACATTGCCTTCAACACCTCCGATATACTCATGATTGCCAGTCACAGCATATACACCGTACTTTGAAGTCAGCTCTAAAAAGGGTGCTGCCATATCCTTTTTCTTAACAGGACGGACATCCTCGTCAATGATGTCGCCTCCTAGAAGGACAATATCGGGCTCTGCTTTTTCAATCATCGATATGAGCCTTTCCGCCCTCCCTTTGCCCACGATATGTCCAAGATGCAGATCAGAGGCAAAGGCAATTCGAAGTTCTGAACCGACCTTAGGAGCAGGGATATTGACATGCCTTGTTATGGGCATAACTGAGTTAATGAACCCTGCAAGCACAACTGTCAGGGCTATGGCAAGTGCAGAAATAGCCTCCAGTTTTGGTGGAAACCCAAGTGGCTTTTTGAGGAGATGGGCTATGCCAAGTCCTGCATCCATAAAAAGAAAGCATAGGAAGAGATAGACCTGAATGCCCATGACAATGCTGCCAATGATGATCAGTATATGGGATGGAACACCAAACTGCTCCAAAATCCGGCCTATGAAATAGGAGAAGGCGAGTATCCAGAAAAATGTTGTGAACCACTTTGGCAAAATCGGCGAGAGTCTCAGGAAAAGGTAGTAGTTCAAAGCTGCCCAGATGAAAAGAGCTATGCTGAGGAAAAGGATGAAACCTGCTGTTCTCAAGCTCAGAACCTTCTCTCTATGTATTCCAGTGCCTCTTTGGTGTTGAGGTTCTGTGTGTTGTTGCCAGTCCGTACATAGAAGGCCTGGTCTTCCTTTTTGACAAACACTGGCTTTTCCGAAGGTCTTACATTCAAAGAACAGACCTCAATGTCGTCGTATTCGATGAAGTCTATGTCTATGTCAGCTATTCGGTCCCTGCCGAGATTATCGGAGATTAGCTTGACAATGAAAAGCTCAAAGCCGTCCCTGTCTTTTTTGTGGAGGGAATTATAGTCATTCTGCAGACCCAGGGGTTTGCCTTCATCGTCAACGCCGATAAAGAGCACTCCGCCCTCGGCATTCATGAAGCCAGCAATGGTTTTGATAATCACTTTTTCCAAGGTCTTATTGGTCTTGTTCTGGTGATAGTCCCATCGGGCACTGGACTTGAACTCAAGGTGCTGGCTTTCGGAAGATAGCAGCATTTTCTTCAGGCGGGACAGCTCCTTCTCCTGAGTGCTTAACTTCATATATGCCCTTATATTTGCAGCCCTGAATATGAAGGCGAAAATCCCGAAGAAGAGATAGAGCATTGTATGCCATGCCGTTTTTATCCCCATGTATTCGATTTCCTGACTTGTCATAAAACGAATATGCTCTCTCACCCATGATATGTTGAGCCTTTCACCTATGGCGAGTATCCAGTCGAAACCGAAGATCTGATGGACGAAAACAAGGGCGAGGAAAAGATAGGTTATCGCAGTGAAAAGACCGAGATAAAGGGAGGAAAGAGGTCTGAAAGGCATGAAAACCATTCCGAAGAAAACAAGGCTAATGAAGATAATGCCGAAACTGTTGAAATGTATGCTGAAATTGACGATGTCCTTGGCAACGCCCCAGAGTATGACAAAAACCACTGTGGAAAGGAGCAGCCAGTAGTCCTTTCTCTCGGCTTTTGAGGTGAAGCGTATACCGAGAACAATGGCGAAAAAGGGAACGAAGAGAAGGAAGCTCTTACCGAGTTGAAATCTGTCAATGGGTGCAAGCAGGGAGAGCATATATATAAAGAAAGAAAGAATTGAGACAGAGAAAATCATAAGGAATAATGAAGCCGTAGCCTGTGAAGGAAGCATCTCCTTCAGCTTAGGCTCAAATGTATTCCTGTCCGGAAAGAGGAAGTCCCTGATATCTCTGAAATCTATTTCCCTGCCCTGAAATCTCAATCTGCTCCGAGGTAAATCTTCTTTGTTATTCTATGACCCTTTTGGGCTACACTGAGAATATAGATTCCCGATGGCAGGTGGTCAATATTCATCGAGTATCCTGCGGCAATTCTTCTGCCACTTGTGTCGAAAAGCGTTGTCGAAACAGGCCCGCCGGATATGAATGTCTGCAGATTTCTGCCTTCAAGTTTCCAGCTCAGCTCATCTGTGACTTCCATGGACTCCTCCGATACAAGCGCGCCTTCAACAGTAATCTCAGCGTATGCAGTGTCTGTGCCGCAGATTCCGGATGCAATCAGCATGACAGTATATGCCCCATCAACAGAGTATTCACGAACGGCATTTCTTGATGTGGAAAACGAACCGTCGCCGAAATGCCATATCCACGTGTCGGCATTTTCGGAGCTGTCCTCGAAGAAAAATTGGGGCCCTTCATTCATCCAGATGAAATCGGCTGTAACCTGTGTACTGTTTCTCCGCCAGTCTTCATCTTCATGGAAGACAATGGAATCGGAAATATGTTGTATGAACTCCGCATCCGACTCGGTGAGGCTTGAGCGATAGGTACAGCCAGATGAAGTACTGCCCGTAACTGTAGAATATATTGCGCAGCAGGCGATATATGACCCGTAAACCCCAGGATGTCTTCCATCGCCAGACCAGTAGGGCAACTCAGGCCTGAGTTCATAGCATCTTCGCCAGACAAGACCGACTGGCGCGCAGGATGACCCCAGTGTATCGGCGAGTCTCATGTAGGAGGCCGCAAGCGAGTCCTGATAGCCGTAATAGTCAGCAAAGTCGGCACTGCAATAGTCGCCAATGCACTGCGCACCACCTATGTCTGAGCCCCATGTCATGAAGAAAACAGGCTCTGCACAGATGTCCCATGCCATATCGGCAAGGGCTTCCCCGCCGGGAAATGTCCATGAGTCTCTATAATAAGGTATCACAGGCATCTGGCTCTGATCCTGCAAAATGACAAAGTCCCATCGTGGATCCTCTAAAAATGCTACAGTGGTCGCATTTGTCGAGTGCTGCCAAAGTGTGTAGCCACCGGGTGTGGACTGCTGCTGGTATATATCATCACCCAAGGCTTCGCCCATAGATTCGATCATGTTGGGAAGGTTATTGTAGAATGTATAACTATTACCCAAAAAAAGAATATCATAGCTTGCGCCATAGATAAAGGCTGAGCAAAAGAGTATCGAAAGCCAGCGCAAAATCCCCCCTTTTTTAAAATAAATATAATCAAAAATGGGAGAAAGTGTCAAACCAAATAGCATTGAAGGACATGTATAAAAAATCATGACAGCAATAAGCGCTCGTATACAAACTTTATCGTTTAGATATTATATCCGTAAAGAAAACGGGATTAGTATTCGTTTTTTTTGAGCCCGACCATGATATTCGTTCTCACAACCTTATCTGCGCACAGATCCCGAGAGAATATCTCCGTTTTCATAGGAAAGGAAATCCTGAAATCACGTCCGGTTACAACAGTAGGATCAGAGAAGTTCAGTCGCAAATTCAGGGGCATTTGCTCCAGCCTCGTTCTAAGATCATGGGAGAGCTCCTGCATGAAGTCATTACCGGATTTGGAGACGCCAAAGTCTTTCAGTTTATCTTCATTGATTCTGATCAAGGTCATCCCCCGATAATCCCCGGATATATTCAGTACTGCGCAAAGGTCGTACTTGCTCTCATCAGTGTTGCGTACTTCAATCTCAGAATTGGTATACTCCGAGAAGACATTTACCGTCTCATTGAACAGTTTTTCCAAGAGTTCTTTCATTTTACTCCTTTTTTTGCCCCGTCGGTTAACTTTCGGCAGAGTTGGTCTTTGCTCTTAGAAAAAGATAGGTGTTTTCTCAATTTTGTTGTATTAACTGCTGTCCTATCTATATTCGTTTTAATTGATATTTAATCCAAGGAGGAGTTATGCCCGATATCTCTAGAAGAGGACGTTCAATACCCGAATCACCTATCAGAAAGCTGGTTCCCTTTGCAGATGAGGCAAAAAAGAAGGGACACACAGTCTTCCATCTGAACATAGGACAGCCGGATATCAAGACACCACCTGAGTTCTGGCAGGCTATTCACGAGTATCCGAGCCAGATTCTCGCCTATGGCAAGTCTCAGGGGCTTGACGAGTATGTCGAACAGCTCGGTAAGTATTACAGGGGTGTTGGTCTTGATGTTACAGAACACGATATTCTCGTCACAACAGGTGGCTCTGAAGCTATAGTCTTTGCCATGATGGCGACCACAGATCCCGGTGACAATATCATTGTTTTCGAGCCATTTTACACTAACTACAATGGTTATGCCGCAATGAGTGATATCGAGCTAAAACCAGTTACGACAGAGGCTGAGACAGGCTATCATCTCCCTGATGACGACGCAATTCTTGCCCAGATCGACAAGAGGACCAAGGCCATTCTAATCTGCACACCAAATAACCCCACTGGAACAATACTCCGCAGGGACGAGATGGAAAGGCTTGCATATATTGCCCGTGAAAACAATCTGTATCTGATATCAGATGAGGTATATCGTGAGTTCACCTATGAAGGCGAACATACCTCTGTACTTGCTATGCCGGGTCTTGAGGACAGGGCAATTATAATGGATTCCATTTCCAAAAGATTTTCGGCCTGTGGTGCCCGTATAGGCTCATTGGTAACAAAGAACAGAGAATTGTGGCAGACCTTCCTCCGCCTGGGTCAGGCCAGGTTATGCCCTCCATCCATTGAGCAGCATGGTGCAGCAGCCATTCTCAGACAGATGGATGCCAACTACTTTGATGATACTGTTGTCGAGTATAAAAGGCGCAGGGATGTGGTCTTTGAGGAGATAGGGAAAATAGAGGGTGCATACTGCCGTAAGCCATCCGGAGCCTTCTATATGATGGTGACCTTACCTGTCAAGGATGTGGAGGATTTCGCAAAGTGGATGCTCACGGACTTCGAATATCAGGGCAAGACAACGATGTTTGCCCCGGGACCTGGGTTCTATGCCACTAAAGGACTGGGTTTATCTGAAATCAGGATAGCTTATGTTCTTGAGGAGGACAAGCTGAGACAGGCCATGGAAGTTCTGAGAATTGGTCTTGCTAAATATCTTGAACTAAAAAATTGACAGTCTGTTAAATAATAGATATAGATACCCTGCCCGTGCAGGGTATTTTTTTTCCCATATAATGAGTAGGAAGACATAAAAAGCAAACACCAATCAACAAATGCTTATAAATAAATAAATGAGCGAAAGTACAATATATATAAACCTTATTATACAGGCATATATGAGTGCAGGATAATACTATAAAAAGACTGAATTCCGAAAAGTGAAATCTGAAATCAAATAAACATCTGCGAAAAATTTTCCCATATAACGAAATTTTTATTGACATCGCAATTAAATTTTATATAAATGGGTTAAGGTAGCAACTAAAGGAGGGTCATGGGAAAGCAATCTCATCTGGTGGCACTTATCGACGAGCAGAAAAGAAAAATCATGGATATTGTCGAACAGCCAGTACCGGATTGCCGGATTTTAATCGATCTCGAAGGTCGTATAGTGGAGGCAAACCGATGCTTCTGCGAGCTTATGGGCTTTGAAAAGCCCGAAGTAACTGGAAAGAACATCCTCGACTTCATTCCAGACGATCTATATGGTATGTTCCGTTCTCGACTTGAAACTTTGGCCGAAGAGGGGACATCCGAGTGTGATCTTCCCTTTCTCGATAAGACAAAGGAGGAGGTGCCTCTCTGGTGTAAGGCGATGGCTTTGTATAATGAAAAAGGTAAGTACTCATATGCCATCCTTGTGATGCGGGATCTGACAGAACGAAAGATGGCGGAGGATAGACTCCTGGAAAAATTTCGAGAAAGTGAGGAGAAGATGTCTGTCATCTGGGACAGATATAATAAACTATCCGAGATTTTTCAAAGGAATATGGACAAGAACTTTGAGCTCAGAGACGATCTGCAATTTCTTGAGTACCTTGGTAGCATCAGAAGCCAATCCATAGGGATTCTTGTTGGCAATGGACAGCCGCAGGATAAAATCGATGAGCTTCTTACGCTTTTCCGGGATCTTCTGAAGGCTGAGATAGGTTTCTTATACCTCTTTGAGACAGACAAGAAGCGTTACTTCAACCTGACATCCACGGAGCTGGACATCACCAATTTCATTCATCAGGTGCCGAGTATGCTCACTCCCTATGGAAAATCCGGGAAAGTCAGCCAGGTCCATAAGAAGATGCAGCAATCTGAGATAATGGTTTATATGGAGAGTGAGCACCTTCCTATTGAGTTGAAAGAAGAGCTAAACACAAGTTTCAACACAACAAAAGGAATCGCACTTTTTCCTATGACGATAAAGGGGAAGCTGATCGGTCTTATGGGATTCAAAACAATGAGCAGACCTCTTTTTACAGACGACAAGACCATCGAATATCTTAGAGATATTATTGCAGCTATTGGTCTTTTTATAGAGTTGAACTTTACGCAGCTGGCACTGCAGAGGAAGGACGATGATGAAGTTATGGAAGCCTTCATACTCCGAACCGACAGCAGCGGTAAGGTACTCAATGTCTCTCAGGATCTACTGGATAACCTCGAAGACAATGAAATTCTGAGAGGACATGCCAATGTCCTGGATCTTGTTAAGGAAAAATACCGTCAAAAGGCATTGTCAGAGTTCTTCGAGGCAATAGCAGGCCTTAAAAGCAACATAATTGTGCCCATACAGAGCGACGAGCCGATTTTCTATAAGCTGCAGCCATACATAACTGAATGGCAGGGCATAAATACCATAGAATTCCGCGGACACAGAATTGATACGATTGGCGGATAACACCTTCCTTCCCTATCCCTTCAATGGGGGGCGAAAGCCCCCCTTTCTCCAAACTCAGGTACGAAGTTGACAGAAATGAGGGAGGCCTGTCGATAAAATTACATTTCGTCTGGTTTTCTTCTTTCATTATTCTGTTAAATATTTTATAATGTATATGTGAGATTGAAGGTCACGACAATTTTGGTTCTGGCAATCATACTTCTCGGCAATACCGATTTTGTTGCAGAAAGGTTTGCCAAGAACAAAGGCTACTTAATTGTGAGCAGTACACCTCTTGTTAATTCAGATGGTGATTCCCTCTGCATGATGTATGACATGGCTCCCAAGGGGTATGTAATTGTACCATTCTCAAAGGATTTACCACCTGTATTAGCATGGAGTACTGAGGCAAATCGAACACCAGAGAGAAGCACCCTTGAAGAAATCCTCGAACTGGACATCACTGAAAGACTGAAGATTCACAAAAAAACACCCAACACAGCGAACAGAGCCAAATGGACGTCCTTTTCATCGAAGAGCGAGCTTGACAGTATACAGACCTGGGGCCCCTGGCTCTACACAAACTGGGGACAGGGTGAACCATATAACAGATATTGCCCCATAGACCCGGAAACAGGCGAAAAATGTCCATCAGGCTGCACAATTGTAGCAGCTCTGATGATAATGAACTACTGGGAATATCCCCACAGAATAGATCTCACAGAAGAAGACTCCTATTGGTCGGAATACACCGATCCACCCATCTGGATCGATGCTCCGCCCTGGGACATGGACACAATAATCTGGGTGCAGGAGGGCTATGCAAGACCGAGCTGGGATATGCTGGCAAGGCTCATGCGTGCTGTTGGCGTAAATGTAGAGGCCAGCTATTCTTCATCGGGCACAGGTGCTTTCTGCAACTCTGGCAACTATCTTGATCAATGGGGCTATCGCACTGCCCTTGATATGTATGACTCCTGGAGTGGGGAAGTTTTGAGACGTAATCTTAGGCAGGGCAAACCCATGTTTGTTGCCATTTATGGACCGAGTGCAGGCCATGCCATTGTTGCAGATGGCTTGAAATCCACAGGTGAGTTTCACCTCAATATGGGATGGAACGGCGCGGAAAATGGCTGGTACAATGTCCTCGACGATCACTTCCCTACGGGCTATAACAGGCTTGGCTGGTTCATCCACGACATTACTGCACCTTTGCCTCCAGAAATCACTGAACCCCTTCACCTGACCTTTTCCGATTTTAAGCAGAAGAAGACAAATGCCTTCCACTATAGCACAGATGTCGATGTTTTCACCTTTGATGCCACCTCTGACAGCTCATATATCTTTTTTACCAATGGCCCACACTTCACTTTTTTCGAGATCTACGACTCTACCTTCACAACTCTCCTTTACAGAATCGAAGGTGGCATTGAAGAAGGCTATGGGGACAATGCCTTTTTTAATTTCAGACCACCTGAAGGCGAAAGTGGTAGATATTATCTGGTCGTTGGCTCCTACAGAAATGAACCAGATGTAATCTACAGTCTCTTCTATATGAAAACGGCAGCTGTACCCTGGCCCTATGTGGAGATGTTATACCCTGTCTCTGGAACGAGGGTCTATTCCGGTGATGAGCATACCCTCTACTACTACACAGGCGGCGAACCTGCGATCAATTATGTTGCACTCGAATATTCAACAGCCTCCTCCGACGGACCGTGGTCACTGATAGCCGATTCCCTGCGAGGTGGACATTTTGTCTGGACAATACCTGATATGAGCAGTGACGTTGATTCAATTTTCATAAGAGCCAAAAGTTCCGATGGCGAGCGCCTATCAGATCCTAACATTCTTTTGTTCGGTCCGCCAGAAGCTGCAATTGACGAGACCATACCCAATGCCATGTCTGTTCATGCGTATCCCAATCCCTTCAACAGCACACTCAATATCGATAGCCGCCCAGGGGCAAAGGTTACCATCTACAATGCAAAGGGTGAAGAGGTTTCCAGCTACACGTCTGCTTCGGGCACTTTTAGATGGCATTCTGGAGATAGTCCAACAGGTGTATATCTGGTCAATGTAACTCTACCGGGGGGCAAGGTAGAGTTGACACGTGCATTGTTATTGAGGTAAGCGCTTACTTAGCCCTTTGTCTCTTCAACAGTCTTCCACCATGCAATACCGAGAATTAGGGCTGTAACTGTGAATAGCCCGAAAAAAACTGCAAGTCCCCATGACGGCTCGATTTCTCTCCATAATGCAATTATCTGACCAGCGATAATAGATACCCCAAGGGTTATTGCCTGAATAAGCAGTATCCCTGAAAGTGCATCGCCCCAGACCTTCTTCTTCAACAGCCAGATTGCGCATAGAATATAGGATGGAATTATAACCATAAAGTCTGTCACGATAATTACATTTGCATCTGCGACCCTTCCTTTGGACATAGCATCTATTGTCATTGCACCCCACATCAGGCTCAGCATTGATCCGGTTATCAGGAAAAAGAAGGCCAAGCCCTTTCTCGAAGACCTGAAATCTATGATGTGCAGCCTTTTGCCAATCTCACTCATTGCACTAATCAAAGAAAAGAGCGAAATACCGCATATCGCCACATATGCAAAGAATAATCGGTTATATACTCCTCCGTAAGCGTATATGATGTTCACATAGAGCAGGTAGCCCATAGCTCCGGCCAATAGTATCAGCCCTTTGAGACTGCCCTTCTTGGCAAGATATGTCCCCAATATCAACAAGGTGATACCTAAGGAAAGGCTGGTGAAATCCTGACCCTGACTCTCTGCGATATGCAGAGGCGAAACAAAACCATCGTATATTGAAGGAAATAAAAGCCCGAAGAAGCCTGTCACACCAGCGAGAATAACAGCTGATATGCTCAATGTTTGGAGTGTTCTTGTCATGGGGGAAAAAATAGGTGAGAAGATTGGGGTGTCAAACAATTTCAATTAAAATAAGCCTCAATAAGTCAATCTCTGATCTTTGGGCTTCGCTCAAAGCCCTGGTCTTTGAGCTTCGCTCAAAGCCCTGGACATTTTGCTTACGCAAAAGTCTTCCCGTGTCCATTTCGAATCCATGTTCAAATCTCACTTTAGTAAATAAAAGTATTATGATAGACAGGTTGTGTTGTGCTAATAATGGAGGCGCCGGGAATTGAACCCGGGTCCGAAAGCACGCGCAAAGTTCGTCTTCAGGTATAGTTGCAATTTTATTACGCCGATCAGCCGCCTTGCAACAGGCTGCAACGATCGGGTTGCCTCAATGTGTTTCGCACCGAGCCCTGAGGCAAGGCAGGATGCTATCCCTTTCTTGCGGCGTCATCCAAAGTGGCAAAGGGAAAGCCCAATGGTAGACGGGCTACTTATTTAAGCAGCCAGTGCGTAATCGTAGTTAGCACCTATTTGTTTTGCAGGAAGTTTACGAGATGCCTGCATTCTCGACCTGCAGAACTCCACGTCAACTACTCCCGTCGAACCCAAATCGCCCCCATAACTTTTCAATCTATATAAATATAGCACATATATGGGTAGATGTCAAGGGGTGACTAAAATGTTATGCGCACTCTACTGTCTATAAAAAGAGCTGACATCTATGCCAGCCCTTAAAAGTAACCCATTGTTGAAAAACTACGAACTGATCTCGAATATAGGGACTTCCTTCACTTCATGTCCTATGGTCTTAAGACCTTCCTAAAAAAAGAAAAGAATGATGCGACGATATCAAAAGGGTTTTGAGTCCATTTTTTCGGAGAACAGGTGATTCCTAAATGACAGCTACCCTTGATCATAAATCATGAGGTTATTTTTCAAGCACCTTTGTTTCTTTAAAAAAAAGACAATCCTCCCTTTGATCTTGTCTCGAATAGGTGCTATTGAGTCAATCTTGACCACCTAATGGATATGTGCATTGTTCAGCAAGTGGTTCTGATAGGTATGAAGAGAAAAAAGCCAGAAATAAATCTTTTGCCTGTTACTAAGTTTACTTACCCCTATCTGGAAATCATAAGCTCTTTTGCACTTCAAAAAATACCGCTTACAATAATCCCTTGGCTTTTGACGGATCAATCGAGGCTAACCATATCTGTGGGTACAATGAGTAATGTATTAAGGAAAGATATATTGATTAAAAAAGTAATACTCAATCTGCTCAACCGCCGTAATAGAAAAGCCCCCTTTTGGGGGCTTTCCGAGCGGTTGAGAATATACTTTTAGACAGTTTCGCCGGTGGATATTCGAATAACCTGATCGACATGACAAACAAGTATATTACCATCGCCATGTATTCCCTCGTGGGCAAATCTGGATATGATTTTGACTATATCAGATACATCCTCGTTCCGGCAGAATAACTCGATTCTCTGATAATGATTGAAATCTACCATCGAATGCTCATCCGGGGTTGTCTCTCCGAAGCCCTGCACAGGCAGGCAGCTCAGTCCGGATACAGCCGGATGTTTACGTAGCTCAAAGGCCACCTCGTCTAGTCGATGGGGTCGTATGTATGCTTTTATCTCTTTCATTCTATTCCTTTCTCCGATGTGAACCATGTATATATGGCTGGGATTACAAACAGGGTCATAAATGTCGAGGTTGCCAGTCCAAAAATGATGACAGTTGCCAGCGGTCTTTGCACCTCAGCCCCTATGCCGCTGGAAAGAAGCAGAGGGATCAGGCCCAGCACCGTTGTCAATGCCGTCATCAAAACAGGGCGAAGCCTGAGCAGGGCACCCTGACGGATGGCAGTATTGGTGTCAATGCCCTCTTCACGCATGAAGTTGATATATGAAACGAGCACAACACCGTTCTGCACTGCAATGCCAAAAACAGCAATGAAACCCACAGCAGCAGGAACAGACAGATATTCGCCCATGATCAGCAGGCCAAAGATGCCCCCGATCAGAGCGAGAGGGACATTCACCACAATAAGAAGTGCGGTTCGGAAATTCCCAAAGGTGAGATAGAGCATCAGCAGTATTAGAAGTAGGGTCAACGGAACAATCAGAGATAGTCTCTTCATCGCCCTTTCCTGATTCTCGAACTGCCCACCATACTCAACATAGTATCCTGGAGGCAGATCAACCTTCTGAGCGATGTTCTCCCTTATATCCGCAACCGTCCCACCGAGGTCTCGACCCCGAACATTTGCAGATATTGTCCATCGCCTCTGATTCTTCTCGCGGTTAATCTGTATTGGACCTGTAACGTTTTTGACTTCAGCTATCTGGCCAAGGGGGATACTTGAACCGTTCTCCATGTGTACCAGAAGATTCTTGATTATCTCTGGGTCCTTACGGGATGATTCCTTGTAGCGGACATGAATGCCAAAACGTCTTGTACCTGAATAGAGCTGATCGACAACTTCTCCACCTATGGCAATCTCAACAATCTCCATTAGATGTGCCACATCGACTCCATATCTGGAACATGCTTCCCGGTCTGCAATGACCTGTATCTGGGGTTGGCCAAAGCTCTGCTCCAACGACATATCAGTAAGCCCTTCGATGCCAGATATCGCGTTATAGATCTCTGCCGACTTCGCTCTGAGCATACCTATGTCCTCGCCGAAGAGTTTGATAGCAAGCTGGGACTTTGTTCCGGAAAGTAGTTCGTCAAAGGCATTCTGAATCGGCTGGGTAAAGTTCAGCTGAACACCGGGATATTCCGAAAGCTCGTGGTCGAGATCTTCAATAAGCTCAGTCTTTGTTCTTTTCCATTCATTCATTGGCTTCAGCTCAATATGTATCTCAGCATAATTGACAGGATGTGGATGGCTACCTGCCTCAGGACGACCTATCCTTGAGACTGTTTCGTCCACCTCGTCGTATTTTGCTATTGCCCTTTCGAGCTTCATAACAGTTTCCTTTGCCTTGTCAACTGATATTGAAGGGGTCATGGCAACACTAATGAATATTGAGCCTTCTTCCAGCGTCGGGACAAACTCAGTACCAAGTAAGGGCACAAGTAAGAGGCTGACAATGAAAAGGACTGTAGAAAGTCCGACAATAAGCCATTTCCGACTCATGGCAAAATCGAGTATTGGGGCGTAAATGCCCTTGAGACTTCGCATCAGGCCGATTTCGCCCTTGCTGCTTTTCCTGAGCAGAAACATCGAGATAACAGGTGCGACAACTATTGCTGCCACCATAGAGCCCAGAAGCGCAAAGGAAATGGTAAATGCCATCGGCGAAAACATCTTGCCCTCCACACCCTCGAGGGTGAAAAGAGGCAGAAAGACGATCACAATGATGGCAACAGAGAAAACAATCGGCCTTCCCACCTCGTGGGCTGCGTCCATTGTGATGGCGAATTTCTCCCTTTTGCTGTTCTTCGGGTCTGAAAGATGCCTGTGAATATTTTCGACCATTACGATGGAACCATCGCAGAGCATGCCAATTGCAATGGCTATTCCACCAAGTGACATCAGATTTGCAGACAGATCTGTGTAGCCCATGAAAATGACTGCGATCAGGGCACAAAGGGGCAGGGAAATGGCAACAATCAATGCGGCTCGCCCATTACCGAGAAAGACAAGAAGCACTGCAAGCACCAGAAGGGCACCTATGGCCAATGCCTTCTTTACTGTTCCAGTAGCTTTTTCTACAAGCTCTGCCTGTTCGTAGTATGGAATCAATTTGACGCCTTCTGGCAGGGAGTTCTGAACCTCGGGTATTTTCTTATAAAGATCCTCGATTACTTTAGAGGTGTTCTCTCCGTAGAGCTTAAGAACCATACCCGAGACAACTTCTTTCTCGCCATTGCGAGTGACTACACCGCGGCGAATTTCCTTGCCGTATGACACATCGGCGACATCACTGATTTTTAAGGGTACGCCATCAACTGTGCGCAACCTGATTCCAGCGATATCGTCCAGATTGCGCAGCAGGCCAAGTCCTCTGACAAGATTCTCCTCAGAGCCAATTATCATGTACTGTCCGCCGACATTTCTATTGTTATTTCGTACTGCCTCAACAATGTCCTCAATGCCGACATCATACTTATTCATTGCATATGGATTAAGCCTGATCTGATACTGGAGTACATGTCCACCGATGGAGAGGATATCCGTTACTCCCGGAACAGTCTGCAGTTGGAACTTGACTACCCAGTCATTGATCTCCCTCAAATATGTCAGCTTGTCTTTGCCGTCTGTATCTGCATCGTCCTCGATGGTCAGGTAGTAGATGAATATCTGCCCGAGACCAGTGGATATAGGTCCAAGCATTGGTGGCTCGTGCAGCTCTGGCAGGTCTGCCATTGCACCGGCTAGACGCTCTGAGACAATTTGTCTTGCAAAGTACATATCTATGTCCTCATCGAAATAGACATATACGGCAGCAAGACCAAAGGCGGAGGTCGATTTGATCTTCTCTACACCCGGTAGACCGTTCATAGCTGATTCAATGGGGAATGTGATTAGCCGTTCAACTTCTTCCGGGGCCATACCGTGGGCTTCTGCAAAGATCGGAACCATGATAGGCGATATATCGGGAAATGCGTCCACAGGGAGATTATTGTACTCGTATATGCCAAAAGCCGATATAGCGATAATGGCAATGACTATTAACAATCTCTGTTTGAGGGACAGCTCAATAATCTTCTCAATCACTTTAGCCCCCCTCAATGCCCGTGGCCTGCATGGGCGTCCAGCGAGCTTGTGACAAGATGAGCCTTGATCTCAAATGCACCCTTGGATACATATCTGTAGCCTTCCTGGATGTTTGTGCTAAATACTTCAGTGTGTTGCTCTCCCTTCAGACCTGTTCTGATATTGATCGGCTCGAAACTGTTATAGCCGCGTACAAGAAACAGCGCAGGCTTCTGATTGACAATTTGAATTGCCTCATTGGCAACGAGCAGTCTTTCAACTCCTGACTCAACATTTACGTGTCCCTTTACGAAATTGCCCGGTTTCCAGATGTTGTCGGAATTCGGCAGAACAACGCGGGCTGTCAGGTGGCGGGTGTCTGCGCTGTAGAAGCGGCTGATATAGGATATTCTGCCTTTGGCTATCTGTTCTGAGCCAATGGCATCGATCTCTACCTCCATGCCCTTGCGGATAGATTTTTCGTCCTTTGCAAAGACAGCAAGCTCTATCCAGACATCAGTAAGGTCGGCGACAATGAACAGTGTCCTGTCCTCCCCTGCAAATTCGCCCGGTGCAATATCCCGCTCGACAATGTATCCATTCTGTGGGGATTTTATCTCATACTGGCTCATGCTTTCATTGCTCTCAATCTTAGCAAGCGTCTGTCCTTTTCTGACATAATCCCCTGAGGAGACCTCGACATCTCTGACTATACCTCCGAATCTAGGCGTGATGTGAACCATCCTGTCTCTGTTGAAACTGATCTCTCCAGGTAACTCGATGACTCGCTTAATCGCCCCCTTTGTCACTGTGTCGAATTCTATCCCGCCGAGTTCCATCGCAGCATCGGACAACTTCACGATGTCGGCATGATCGTCGTGTTCGTGGCCTGCGTGGTCATCCTCTTCCATTTTTGACTCTTGTTCGTGGTCTGCGTGGTCATCCTCTTTCATTTCTGACTCGTGTTCGTGGCCTGCGTGGTTATCTTCTTCCATTTCTGACTCGTGTTCGTGGCCTGCGTGGCTATCCTCTGCAATCTCTGACTCATGGTTGTGGTCCTGATGGGAGTCCATGCCAGCACGTACTGCGAAAAGGGCAGTAGTGAGAATGAGGGCTACAATAAAGGCCAATTTGCCTGTTTTCTTTATATTCATCATTACTCCTAACTTTCTAAATCTTCTGGCCAATTATTTCCTCGATTTCAGCCTGTGCCAAAAAAAAATCGATCTTTGTTTCCAATAGATCTTCTCGTAATTCGATTAGTGTATTGCGTGCCTCGATGACATCTAAATAGCTGTAGCGACCGGACTCATAGCCTTTAAGGAGTATTTCCAAGGCAGTTTCTGCAGATGGGACAATTTCCTTTTCTAGTACAAAGGCATGGTTTTGTAAACTTTGAAGCTTGTTCAAGAGATTTTCCAGTTTTATCTGAAGTGACTTCTCCATTGAAGAAAGCTGCTGCTTTACTAGGTCTAATTCTGCTTCCTTTGCGATTTTTGCCCCTTGATTTCTGTCGAAAAGCGGTATCGGGATACCAATCCCGGCCCTAAAGGATGTCTCGTCTTCGTTTTGAGAGTGGCTGATCCCTGCACCTATCTCGATACCAGGTATCGCAGAGATCGCGGCTATTCTCCTACGGATAGTGGCGAGTTCTTCACCCTTTCTCAGGGCGCGGATATCGCTGTTATTCTCCAGCTTCTCATGGAGTTCTGCCAAATCAGGCAGTGTTGTTGGTAGATCAAGCTCTGCAGTAACCCTTTGAAAGTCGACCTTGGTGCTGTTCCAAATGCCTGCAAGCTTCAACTTTTTTTCTTGGAAGATTCGTTCTTGCTCCTTTTTTTGCAGTTCACTGTAGCTTAGTTCAATAACAGATCGGGAAGCTTCAATAGGAGAACTTTTTCCAGCTTCAATTCGAGCATTGATAAGGCTGTCGATGCTCGCAGCCACCGTTAAAAATTCATTAGCAGTTTCGAGATTCTTCTGGGCAGCGCATACCCTAAGGAAAGCCTGTGTTGTTTCAAGGCTGATCTCCCTTTTGAGTCCTTTGAGATTCTGCTCGAGAATCTCCCTTTCAATGGTAGCGGCTTGCCTGTTGAGTCCCCTGATGGGTATGAGATTGACCGGCTGAGAGATTCCGATATTCATTGTCAGATAGCCATCGCCTGTTATGTCCTCAATTTCCGCCTCGACTAAAGGATTCTCGATAGTTTCAGCAGATTTTATATCGCCGTACTTCACTCTTATTTCATGTCCGATTTCTTTGATCTTTGGATTATGTTCCAATGCCGCATCGATGGCATCCTCTATTGTAAGAACAGTCTGCGCTGGGACAGTTACTACTATTAATAGAGTTAGGAAAGATGCCACAATTTGTGGTATCATTATTTTTTTCATGTTCCTCCTGATATTTGTCTTAGTATAGCAGAATTGCTCTGCCTGTGAAAAAACGATCAGAAGGTATCAGGTTGTAAGAATTATAATCCCGGTGAGTTGATTCTCCAGAAACTCAGGTGGTGGCCAATGGGTTTCAGGTAGCGATTTTTGAGCAATGGAAAGTTGAAGAATCGTCATAGATGACGGTGTAAGTGAAGGATGAAAAGGGAAATGCAAATTTTGTACAGTCTTTCGACGAGTATGGGGATGATTTTCAATGGGGATGTCTCTACATTGGCCGTCGTTATGATCCTCGTTTGTAATTAAGGTAAGCCCTACATTGGGATCAGAAAAACGCCCTTCAGACATTCTATCGCAAGCACCGATGTGCTCCTCCTCAACGGAAATATGACCGTCATCGCCGTGACAGACCACAATACCGGGCAGAGAGTTGCCAGCAATCATCATTAGAGTCACTAAACCCAAAAGCGAATAGTGTAGGGAGATAAGCATATGTCCTTTTAACCGCTTCATGCTATCAAATAAGTTAATATGTGAAGATATGTCAACCATTTAATACTTTGCCACCAATCTCGGTATTCAGAGAAGTCTTTGACCGTCCTTCATGAGTCAAGTTATATAGGATTCGCAGACCCACTGATTAAGAGTCAGTTGCTCTGACCACCTGACACTACATCTGGGCTTCAGCATCTTGCAACGCTAGCCGGTATATCGTAAGGTTGAAACGGTTGATTGGTTGGTCTGAATGCCAACTGAGCTAATGGGACAAAAAAAGCTGACAGTTACGCCAGCTTTATAAAAAAATTACCCCATCTAGGATTCGCAGACCCACTGATTAAGAGTTAGTTGCTCTGACCAACAGACACTACATCTGGGTTTCAGCATCTTGCAACGCTAGCCGGTCTATCGTAAAGCTGAAACGGTTGATTGGTTGGTCTGAATGCCAACTGAGCTAATGGGACAAAAAAAGCTGACAGTTACGCCAGCTTTATAAAAAAATTACCCCATCTAGGATTCG